>WLWE01000886.1_pt1 | contig 24331 bp, 13 predicted proteins | sample 6718301 | NCBI WGS metagenome assembly WLWE01 (sample SAMN12718691, study PRJNA515312) | sponge metagenome | isolation source: marine sponge | host: Mycale hentscheli | place: New Zealand: South Island, Marlborough, Capsize Point | collected 2003-05-01 | reverse complement strand
AGTTGGTTGAGGACACTCTCTATGAAGAAACCGCCGAAAGCCGCGCTCGTAACAAGGTGATTCTATGGTGGATGTTGCACCTCGCTTACGCAGAGGATAAAGACGGTAAAGAAACTGAGTTTTTTGGCGCAGGAAGCTTTGAAGATAAAGTTGAAAAGTACGATGAGATCGATGAAGGTGAAGATATTTTTGATATAGTTGTAGCTAGAAAAATAGCCTACTATGTCAGTTTCTGGTTTGTGGGTAGGCCTAACAGTCAGGAAGAATTTCAAAGTATGATAGATATGGCTCTTAAGCTAGATGAGGAAGAGTCTAAAACTACAGAGCCTGAAAAAGAAAAGAAGGCAGCTAAGTAGCGCTTTCACCTTCCGTTATGGAAGAAAGTAGTCTAAAAGTTGTTTTTTCTGAGATATTAAGAGGTCATACTCTAGTTTCGTCTCCTAAACATGGTGATGTTAAGATTAAACATTTTAACAACTTTGATTCTGCAGAACTTGATATAAAAAGTGAGTTCTTTTACCAGAAAGCTGTTAAAGATGGGCTTCCTACTCGTAAAGATAGAATAGACTACTTGTTAAAAGAGAAAATTTGGACTCCCGAAAGAAACAAAGAGATAATTCATCTCAAAAGTTTCGTAAAAGGACTAAAAAATTCAAAGTCCAAGGTGTTTCTTAAAGCTCATATTGACCAAATAAATGCTCAGATAAATGAAAACCAATTAAAACTCTCTAAAATGGAGTTGGAGAAAGAGGAACTTATAGGTTTTTGCGCCGAGTCTTACGCTTCACGTCGTATAAACGAGCATTATATGTTTAACGCTTTACGCAACGAAAAAAATGAAAAACTTTTTACTAAACAAGAGTTTGAAGAGTTAGCAGAAGACCAATTAATAGAATATATAGCCCTTTACAATAAAAGTACTAAAAAGTTTAAACACGAAATACTTCAAAAAATTTCTGTGTCAGGATTTTTCACTAATCTTTTTTATCTTTGTGATAATAATGCTCATGTATTTTTTGGAAAACCTTTAGTAGAGCTTACTTTTTATCAGGTAGAATTATTTGGCTCTGGAAGGTACTTTAAATCATTAATGGAACAGGCAGATGCTAATGTGCCCGAAGAAATTAAAGATAATCCGGAGAAAATCATAGAGTGGTTTGATTCAACCAAGAGCGCGAAAGAAGTATTAGATAAGTCTAGAAATGCTGGCCAAGACGGGTCTGCAACAACCCTTGTAGGCGCTACAAAACAAGATTTAGAAAGATTAGGGCTCTCTAGTCCTGAAGAAACTGTGAACCTTGCGCAAAAAGCTGCAGAAAAAGGAGGTAAGCTAACTATGCAGGATATGATGAAAATTCACGGAACGTAAGCTAAAAAGAGTGTAATAACTCACTAGGAATATGGCTGCTAGTGAGAAAATGGTAATCGGTGTTGACGCGAACATAAAAGATGCGGTTCGTGAATTAAAACAACTCGATAAAATGGGGGCTAAGGTCAGCAAGACTCTTAGTGGCGGATTCGGAGGGGGAGGAGCCGGTGGAGCCGGTGGAGCCGGTGGCAAAGTTCGTGCCCTAGGTACTGGCCTTTCTGCGGCCACAGTTAAAGCAGACGAATTCAGTAAATCTTTAGAAGCTTCTAACGCTCGTGTTGTAGCTTTCGGCGCTTCAGCTGGCGTTATAATGGGAGTAGAAAGAGCTCTCAAATCTATGGTAGCTTCCACTATCAAGGTGGAAAAAGCTCTAATGGACGTAAACGTTGTTATGAACGCGTCTACCAAAACTCTTGAACAGTTTGGTAAGGGGATGTTTACGGTTGCTAAAAATACCGCTCAAAGTTTTGATACGGTAGCCGAAGCTGCTACAGAATTAGCCCGTCAAGGTTTGGGAATGGAGAGTACTCTTCTAAGAACTAAAGATGCTCTTATCCTTACTCGTTTGACAGGCATGAATGCGGCTGACTCTGTTAAGTCTCTTACTGCTGCAATCAACTCCTTTAATAAGGAAGGCGTAACTTCTGCAGAAATTGTTAACCGTATGGCGAAAGTTGATGCGGCTTTTGCTGTTAGCTCTGAAGATTTAGCTAAATCTATTTCTCGGGTTGGTTCTTCAGCGGTAGATGCTGGAGTAGGGCTTAATCAGTTGATGGCATTGACTACTGCTGTTCAACAGAAAACGGCTCGAGGTGGTGCTGTAATTGGTAACGCCTTCAAAACAATTTTTACTCGTATCCAACGTTCTGACGTACAACAGAAATTAACTGATATAGGAGTAGCTACAACCGACATGAATGGAAAGATGTTGGATGGAGTCACCGTTTTACAAAACTTGTCCAGAAGTTTTGGCAACTTGAGTAAAGCTCAGCAAGCTTCAGTAGGTGAACAAGTGGCAGGTGTTTTTCAAATTAATATTTTGAAAGCTGCAATGTCTGACTTAGTAAATACAAATAGTCAGTATGTTCAGGGATTAAGGGTTGCTAATAGTGCTACCAACGAAGCTTATGTAAGAAACGAGCAATTGAATCAAACATTAGATGCTCTGGCTAATAGGACTATGGCTAACCTGACTCAAGCAGGAGCTAATATAGGTGGAGCGACATTAGAACCAGCTATAAAAAAATTGTTAGGAGGCGTCAATACAGTTATAGAAGCATTTGGTGAAGGTGGGGCGGCGGAAGGATTAGGTCAGACTGTAGGAAAAGGTCTAATGGCTGGTATAGGTAATTTTATAAGTGGACCGGGAATATTATTAGCAGGTGTTGCTCTGGGTAAGCTAGTTGCTAATTTAGCTAAATTTGCAAGAACAGCTTTCAAAGAATTCATGGGCCTTAATAAGGCGACTCAATCTAGGTTAGCTCTTCAACAACAAATTGAAGGGATATTAATGAAAGAGCCAGCATTAATTGAGAGGGTAAAATCTTCAGAAAGTGGGCTACTTACATTAGAAAGAGACATACTCGCTACAATAGAAGCTCAAACTATAGCTCGTAGAAAAGCGGCCGCTATAGCTTCTCCAATAGCAACGCGTTTAGACAAGAGGGGTGTTACTACTGGGCCAAAAGGTACATCAGCGCCATTAGGTTTTACAGGATTACCCGGTAGAGCTGCTGGGTTTATTCCTAATTTTGCAAGTGCAGGTGGCGAAAGAGCGGCGGCAGCAGCGGGAGGATATAAGGCTGGTGCTATCCGAACAATGAATCAACCCGGCGCAGGAAGTATGATGTATAATTCCGCCGAAACAGTTAAACGTTTTCCGGGAATGACTCAATCAGCAATCATGCCACCTCAAAACAGTCCTGCTGGAGCTGGTTATAAATCAGCTTTCGGCGCTGCGCATGGTTTCAATCCTTACGCTGGTTCAGGATTTATTCCAAATTTCGCCCCTACAAGTAATAGGGCGAAACTTCCCGAAACACGAGGTAGAAAAAGAGCACCGCTAGAAACAAGTCGAGCGTTAGAAGGCAAGCAGTACCAAATAGATGCGAGCGAGATAGGGATAATTCTTGGTTTTGCAGGTAATAAGGTAAAACCGTTTGAAAACTTTGACTCTAAAACCCCGGGCACTTTAAATGGTTTAAAGACTAAAGATTCTCGACTTGCGACAGCTTTAACTAAAGAAAAAGCGAGCGTGCGACTAAATGGAGTTAGAGTTAAAAGTTTTATAGATAGTCCAAGCCAAGATACTGCGGAGAAGCTTTTTGAACAAATCCTTTCAAGAGAACTTAAACAAGGGATAGGTGATGTAGCTAATAACATAATAACCCAATTCAACATCAAAGATAAAAAACTCGGAAAAATGGGAAAATTATCTCCGGGACTTCAGGGGGAAGTTTTTGAAGAATCTATGAGGATGGCGATGAAAGCAGCGTCTGCTACACCGGGTGCTGATTTTGATTTTGAAGCCGGAAAAGCTCCAAGCGACGATTTGCAAAAAGTATTTGGTAAACCTATAGACAGGATTGATGCAAAAAGAAGAATACAGTCTGCAAGAAAAGGTGAAATGCCTAAAAAATATTTTAATGATAGGATGACTGGTAAGGAGGGTATCACGCAAATAATGGCTCAAAGACAGGCTGTTCTAAACCCTAAATCTAAAAAAGCATGGGGGTTTGTTCCTAATTTTAGTGCATTAACTTCTGCTATGGGTAGAGAAATGTCTGCGGGAGTTCCTGCTTCAGCTATTAGAGTTGGAAGCAGCCCAGCTTTACGTTCTTCAGGTAACCCTAATGGAGTAGGAGTTTATAATACTAACCACGAACCGGGTGGACTAAATCAAGGTATAGGGCGCTCAAGGGCTATGGGAATTAATCCTAAGACTCATGGTGCTGCTGGAGGTTTCGTTCCGAATTTTATGATGACTACCCCTTCGTCTAGGGCTGGTTTGCCCGGAGCAGCTGTTTTAGATAAAAGGTCCGTTGTACCTATAACAAAAGCGGTTGGTGATGGTTTAGACAAGCCTTCCAAAGAAATAAAAGATGCATCTGGAAAGATGATGATGGCTGCAATGTTCATGAACATGGCGGTTAGTGGTGCAGCGGCAGGTATAGGAGTAGATCAAAAAACTCAGGCTGGTATTGGTGCTATAAGTAATATAGGTACATCTGCTGCTATGGGTTTCTCAATGGGAGGTCCAGTAGGAGCACTTGTAGGGGGTGGCTTAGGCGCATTAACTTCGTTAGGTGATCTAAAGACTATGCTTGGCTTCAATGATGCTGAGATTGCTGCTGAAGAAATGAAGAAAGTCGCTGCGGAATTGAGAGAAGGATTTAATCAACTAAAAGCAGCAATGCAGGTTATGACTGATTTTGATACAGCTACTCCTGTTGAAAGAATTAAAGCTTCTAGAGAAATTATAGAAGCAATTGAACTTATAGAAAAAGGTGAGTCAAACAATGAGGCTGTAAGAAGCATGAGGAAAACTGCAAGGGAAAGATTAAAAATTAATGAAGTTTTAGCTGGAGACGCTAGCGCTTTACCTGAAGGCGGCTTTAAAGAGTTAGTAGATCAAATGGACGAGCTAGAAAAACAAGCTACAGCCTTAGCTCAAAGAGGTAGTTTAGGGGATATTTTGAAGAGAACTGGGGGGCAAGGCCATGGTAGTGGTACCATGGATAAGGGTGGAGATTTGGATATGTTAATAGGAGCTACTTTTAATGACGCTATTCAAAGTGCGTTGGTAAACGTACCAGCTAAAGCGGCAGAATCGTTTGGTGGGGATATCGAAAAAATAGCTAGAAATGCTCAAGCGGGTGTATATGATCCATCTGGAGCTGAGACCTTAGAAAACATAAGAACCTCAGGATTTTCAGCTAATCCGAATAATTTTGACAGTTTGTTAAAAAGCATAAATCAAGCACGAGCTCTTCAAACTTTAATGGAGCGAGCTAATTTGCCAGATATGGCTAAGGAACTCGGGGGAGTTGTAGAAGCGGCAGAAGCGGAGTTAATTGGTGACAATTCGCAGTTTACAAAAACCGAAAGCGGAAGTTTTCAACATAGAAGTGGAGCAGGAGGTTTCGTGCCTGAGAGTGCCCGAGGTTTACAAAGATACATGAAGAGGATATTTGATCCAAACATGGAAACTGATACAATTCTTCCGGGAATGAGGAATCCTTTACTAATGGGAAGAGACACTCTAGTTCCAGATAAGGGAGATAAATCTACAACTACTGAAGCACAATTAGCCTTCCGCAGAAGAATGGTAAGGCAAGATTTAGGGGGAAGGTTAGTAGACGAAAAGATAGGTAGTACTAATGTTCTTGGTAATATAAATAGAAGATTTGCTAGAAGAGGTATACAGAGAAGTGCTGACACCAGAATGGCTGGCATAACCATGGCTGGAGACACACTAATAAATAGACAGGGAACACTGCAAAAAGCGGCTGCTGACGATAAAGCTGACAAAGCAATAGAAACTCAAAGAGCCAAGGGTATCGCAAAAATAGTTCAAGATGAAATAAAGCTGCGAGGGAACATGATAAAATCTATTGAGGAAAGTGGAGCAGCTAGAGATACGCAAATAAAACAACTTGAAAAATTTAGTGTCCAATATGAAGGCATGACATCTAAACAATTAGAGGCAGAAATGCGAAAATTAGAAACCTCTCAAGTAGGAGACAAACAATTATCAACGACACAAAAAGGGCAATTAAAATATTTAGAAGGCTTAAAAACGCTCGAAGATGCTAGAGCTAAAGAAGAAAAAGGAAATATAGATGAAGTAAATGTAGCAAGAAGAAGTGAAAAAGAAAATATAGACCTAAATACAGAAGCTTTAAAAAAGCAACGTATAGCTATGGAGCAATTCCAGACTTCAGTAGAAGTTTTTAATATCCGGAGTAATGCAAGAAAAACCGCTAATCGAGCCGCAGGGCTGAAGGGAATGAGGGAGGCGGGTATATTAGGGATTGGAGCGAAAGAGCAAGCTGAAGCTGATAGGATTGCCAGAAGAGCAGCTATTAGGGAGAAGGGTGTTGCAGCCGCAAATCCGGGAGCAGCTTTTCGTGAGGCATTTGCTTACGACGAGATTGATGCCGTCCACGAATTTGAAGAAGGAGTAGTTAGTGTAGCTGAAAATATGCAAAGTTCTTTTTCTAGTGCCTTTCAGTCTATAGCTAGTGGAGCTTCTTCAGCTGGAGACGCTTTTGCAGGAATGGCTCAGAGTATATTAGATTCAATATCTCAAATGTCTTTTGACATGGCATCAAAAATGATGTTTAAGTCTATGGGTTTTGCGCGAGGAGGATTAGTTAAAGGTTATCAATCCGGAGGATTAGTAACTGGCGGCTCTGGTAACAAAGATGACGTGCTGACAAAAATGCAAGGCGGCGAGTTTGTTATCCGGAAGTCTGCTGTTAATAAATTAGGAGTGGGAGTTTTAAACTCTATAAATGGTTATGCTACAGGGGGTAAAACTAAAGCTCCCGGTATGGGAAAAATGTTAGCTATAGGCGCAGGAGCTGCAGCTTTAGGTGGAGTACTTAGAGGTAGGCAATCTGCAGGACCTAAACCTTTACCTTCTCAAGATTATGGTTTCGGCCGTAGCAAGTACGGTTTTTTGGGTGGACCAGATCCCGACGCTCGAGGTGCAGACAGAATGAGCGGTGGAGGAGGTTCTGCATCCGTTTCGTTAAATAAAGCTTTTGTTTATTACCGACGTGATCCTAAAACTGGCGCTTTAATTAGTGAAGCGGCTAGGCCAACTGAAGGAAGATTTGAAGTAAGTGATAGATTGTCATTGCTTGGTAGATTAGGTGAAGATGATCCTCAGACTGCTCGTATGTTCGAGAAAGAGCAGAGGATGTCTAAGTATCAAGACTATTTAGCTAAAGAAACTCAAAGTCGCAAAGATCAAGTTGACGCAGTTAAAAGAAAGAAACGCGGAAACTTGATTCAAGCTTACGCAAGTGCAGCTATGTTAATTGGCGGCGCGAAGTTCATGAGTGGGCCAAAAGCTCCTATTCCTGCTCCTGCGGCGGTAGATCCTACTATAGCTACAATGCAAAATTTAGAGTCCTTTAACCCTTTAACAGCTCCTCCCGCTTCTAGACTACCTAGTGGGGGGACGAACAGCTTCTACGCAAACGGAGGAGGTGCTGGAGGAGGTTTAGCTAGAGTAATGGGAGGCGAATATATCATGAGCCCCTCTGCTGTACGTACTCATGGAGTAAATGTTATGTCCGAATTAAACCGCGGCAACCTACCGGGTTACGCAGCTGGCGGATTAGTAGGAAACCAAGGAGGAGCCGCTGGCACTCCAGCGGGAGGTATCGGCGATACTACAAACAACGTAAAAATAAATATCAACGTTGATAAGAGTGGTGGAACTGAAGCTACAGCTGAAGCAACTGAACAGAAATCTACTGGGCAAGAAAGAGACGATGTACAAGAAACAGAAAAGAACAAAGAGCTCGGAAAAATCCTTCAAGGAGTTGTTCTACAGGAAATCGTCAAACAACAACGTCCCGGTGGACTACTACAACAAACAGGACAGAAGACCTCGCGTTAATAGTTCATATTTTCCATTCGGGTAATTCTCTTATCCATCTCATGTAGCTTTTTATCAATAATAGCTACAGCTTCATTATATGAAGTTTGGGGATCAATACTGTTAGGCGGCAAAAGAGGTATACCGTTAACAGGAGAATAGTCGAAAGTTATTTGGCAAACTTCAGTTTCAAACGACTCTGAATCATAAGGCTTGTTTAAATATATAACTTGTTTAGAAACTATAAATTCACCTTCAGTTATTCCTCGCGCTAAAGGATAGGAAAGAATTACTCTACTTTCTGTAGGAGATCCCTGAACTTGGCTAAAGTCTCTTTCAATAATGGAGACTTCTGAAGAAATATCATAATCTACATTTAATTTTATTTTTTTACCATTCTCTTCAAGTGCTTCTATTGGATTTTGAGGTGGATTTATATAAAGCCCCGGTTTAGTGATTTCTATTTTATCTACACTACCGTCTTCTTTGACTTTAGTGATTCTGAACTCTGTATATTCGCCAGTTATATTACCACTTGAACTAGAGGGCATGCCTCCTTGCGCGTAAAAAAGTTCTCCTACAGAATATTTATATTCATCTTCTTCAACCGAATTAACGTTAATAGCTTCGTATTCATTGAAAGATATTTTTGCTTTGTCTCCTTTTGCTAGTTTGAATTGATAGTTACCTTTTATAGTTAAGGTTTCGCCGGAATAATCGAATTTTCTTTTTATATTTATTTGTTCAGAACTCTCTGCTCTGTAAAATATATCGTTGCCTCCAAGCTTGATAAACGCGCCGTTTCTAATTGCGATTTGCTTGTCAGACTGAATGTAAAGTTTATTAGACCCTCTTTCAAGAGAAGCTTGAAATATTTCAGGTTTCATTACTATATTTTATTCATTAGTTTCTAGAATTCCAATTTGAAGGATTATTTTATTTGGAAATCGAAAATGCTTCGTATATGGAGTTATGGTATTGCCACCTCTACCAGTCAGCTTCGTTTCTTGTCTCTGGTTTTCCCAAGAAGCTACGACATGAATAGAGCTATTTGAAACTTCTGTCGCACCAATAATTGGAGTACTCCATGCAGCGGTGGAACTACTACTCAAAAAATTAAAACTGCTGGTGGCATCACGAGTTACAGAGCCACCTACTATAACGCTAGTTTTTTCTGGGTCTAAATTTAACCCCTCAATTTGCACTTCCATCCTTTGAGAGCCTATATTGTAACCCCTAAATTTTGACGTTTGAACCCCTCCGAATCCTCCGCCGTCCGTCTTGGTGCTAGATCCATTCGTAATCGTTATTTTAGGATTAAAAAGATTCTTACTCATGAATTTAAATGGAATAACGTCAGTCCCCGGGTTCCTTAGGTGAGCGCTTGAAAGAGGAATCGTCAGAGTTTTGTCGGGAGAGTGGTTTATTCCATATCTACCCATAGCTTTATATTGGTAAAGATATTTCGATTTCACTATTCCCGCTGCTACTCTTCGTTCATATTCGGCCATCATTTCTCCTCCATTTGGATAAACTGTCGGATCAGTTCCTATTTTGCTCGAACCGTCTTCCGTATTCCACAAGAAGTTATTTATGTCGTAAGGGTCCAGCTCTATTTGGCACCAACCTCGGTAGGCCAAAGCTTCATCATCTGCGCCCATTAAACTGCTTTCGTTTACAAAAACACTGTTTCCGGGGGTGGCGAGAAATGATTGTTCATAATCTGATTTATCTATAACTTCATCTTGGGTTTGGTCTTTTGAAGCGGGGTACATGGTGTCTGAACTTACTGAAGTAGAGTAATTAATTCCTTCCAATCGATAAATCAATGGAGTTTTATATCCTGCGCTTTCGTGGTATTTAGGAGTGATTCCATCTTCTTCAAATGCAGAAGTTTTATGTAACTCATCAAAATAACCTAAAGTTAGTTGCATGTTTTCTATTAAATGATCACTAATGTGAGGGAAAGGTATTTTAAGATTGGAAAGGTTATCGGCATCATTCAACATATAGTAACCTCTATTTACAGTTTCACAAAAGTCTGTATTTGCATCTCCCAGTTGAACTACTCCACCAAAAGCATTCTTGTTGCCATCTCCATCTGTTGTTATTTTGAAAGATATACCAGTATTAAGAGGGCTAGCTAAATTACTAATTCCATCCGCATTAATTAACTCTAGATTAAATTCAGGAGCTTTTTTAGGGGTACGAGGAATGCTAGTAACCGTTACGTCAGTACTGTCACTAAAAACTATCTGATTGTTGCCGGTAGTATAATAGTAAACCAACCCTGCCGCATTATTAAACATCTCTTCGAGTTGAGTATCAGTTGATATCGTTTGGCCGTCAGCACTTTGTGCATGCCCTATATTTAGGTCTAACATTCCATTTGGATAAACATAAGCCTCAGCTAAATAAGGGAATTCTCGATTAAATGCTGTTTGAGGAGATATATAACGAGTCTTAAGTGGAAAGCCAGTTATTTGCGCGAAAAATAATCCACTTGGCGCATCTATGCTGACTCCCAAAATATCGTATTTTGATATGTCGGTTTCCCAAGACTCTTCGTATCCTTTTCCCTTATATATAGTGTTAGAAAATACTTTATTAGCAGCACTAGTGTTTCCTTGGCCATCATGGGCTTCTACTACGAAATCAAACTGTCTACGAGGAAAACGCTCTGGTTGGTTTAATATATTAAATCCACTTCCACTAACAGACAACCATTCGGCCCCTGCCTCGTCTTTTTGATCATTAGTCATTGTGCCCCAACCATCAATAGCTGAATCAGCTTTCCAACCAGTTACATGTGGATCATGTCTGTAGCTCGTAACAGAATTAGGGTTATTGTATAACTGTTGAAGCACAAAGTTAGGGCTAGTAGATGGAGTATTGTATCCGGTGATTTCTACATAAATTGTTTCACTAGGGATGTTGGAAGAACTAGGTTCTCGAACAGTTAACCTGTATTCTAAAATATCTTCAGGAAAAGGTATCGAAAAGTTTTGATTGTTATTGTCCCATATCCCGCCAAAAGAACTTTGCCATTCAAAACCGGGCTCGGAAGACTCTATTCCTGAAGGTCTATAACTTAAATTAGGTCCCGCCACATGAGTAATTCCTTCTGTAGCTAAATTACTTAAAGAAACTGAACCTACTATACTACTTAACCCAACATTAATACCTTCAACCACAATTTTTTTAACCATTCCGTAAGACGGTGTATTAGTTTCCGATACAGCAAAAAGAGAAACATAATAACTAGCATTTTCCTCTATTAAAAATTCTGCTCTAACATTTCCATCATTAAATTTTTCTACATGATTTTTATCTGTATAATGAATTATCTGAGTATTTACATTATCTTTAAAAGTGTAATATTCTGAAGGTGGAACAATATAAGTTCTTCCTGCTATAAGGGGATTTGATGTTCCCGGTATTGGATTACCTGTACTTTGTATACCAATTACATAATTTATATCGTAATTAATTCCCTGTTCTTCTTTTACTATTTGGTAGTTGAAAGCAGAAGTATTTTCGTTATAAAAAGCTTGCTGTTCGTAACCAGCTTGAGGGAAAGTTATTTCTATAGTATTATAAGATTCTGAACCAACTCCTACGTTACCGCCGACTACTGCTGCATGTCCTTGTTCTAAACCTAAAGCTGACTGAGGGTTAAGAAAGTTAGTCACGCCCTCTTCTCCTGTAGCAAAAACTGGTTGTTTTGTGGCTTGCGAGGAAGTTAAATTGGCAGAATTGAATACTTGATCATATTTTCCGGTAGAGTAAGCCAGCGCCGAAATATCATAAGTGCCTTCATTTTCTGCTATATTTACAATTTTATAACTAGAATAACTACCACTAATAACTTCTGCGCTATTTGGGTCATTAGGCTCAACGCTCCATATCAAATTTTCTCCAGAAAAACATCCTCCAGAATAAGAAGCACTAGTTACTTCCGCAGGTAATAAGGGTGGTATATCGTTGCCGGCAGTTTGAACACCTGTATTTGTATATCCGGTTATAACATAATTATCAAAATCAAGTTTATTACCAGTACCCCCAAAAGCTGTACCTGTATTAAAATATATTTGAGTACAAACGCCGCTCAAGTCGGATCTGTAATTTCCTGTTATAGTGTTAGTATGTGCCCCGCTAAATAATAAATTTTGGATTTGGGGTCTTCTAATTTCATTAAGGTCTCCAGTGTTAGCGTTATAAGTGGGCGTTAATAATGAAAATTTATAAAGAGTACTGCTAGTAAAATTTAAAGCTTGGTCAAGAATTATACTGTTAAAGTTATTAGCTATCACCGGAGTTACAACTGCTGCATTAGCTATAGTTGAGTTAAGGGTTAGTTGTCTGACCGCGTTTGTTCGGCCGCTATATTTTAAAGATGTTCTAAAGTTGTCATAGATTTGAATTACATCTCCGGGCATTATGTAAGCTCCCTCTTGGCCAGCAGAAAAACTAACAGTTTCTGTTTCTTGAGCTTCGCTGGATAATATCCACTTAGCAAATCGACGAGCTTGTCCACGACTAGTAGCGCCTAAAGCTGTAGTTTCTATTTCCCTTATTCCGTATCTTCTTACGCTTTCTTCATCTTCTAAATATTCAATAGCTGGTTGAAATAAATTTTTCTTATCGTTATACCTTACTATAGCGACGCTGTGGCGAGCTGTTTTTGAAGAACTAGAATAGGTAAAGTTACCTTCTAAGACATTGGAATTATTAAATTGGTAAACAGGATCTTTATACTTGTCTTGTACTGCAAATACGTTTCCGTTCGCATAGTAGGCAATACCTAAAAATATAGAAGTTAAATCATTTAAAACTTTAAAAGCGTCTTCACGAGTAGTTATAATATAATTAATAGTAAATCGCGGCTCCAATCCTCCATAAGTATCAGGAACCAGCACGTCACAATATTGAGCAATTTCATATAAAGTCCATTTATCTATTCTATCTTCCTCTATATACTCTCCCAATCCATAACGAGGGTTAGTCATTAAGTCATAAAAACACCAAGCAGGGTTATCAGTCCATTCCCTAACATATTCACCTTTTCTAGCAGCAGGAGCTAAGTTATCATCTGTTCTTTTAAATTCTCCGTCCCAGCCTCCTCCTGAACCCGAATTGTTTCTTTTCCAATGCTGTTTACTGGGGCTGTAAAAGTGTTCACAACCTTCTCGAATTTCTATCGTAGTGCTTGAACTGTTTCCATAAGTTTTAGCGATAGGATTGTAATTGTTAGGAACTTTTACCTTAATTAAGCGCGTATCGTAAGATCTTGCTGGAATACGCCCAAAAGATCTTGCGTCAAATTGAGAGTAAACCATCGCCGAATAAGGATAACGTAGAGTTGTTCCGTAGATTTCTACAATAGAATCTACAAAACTCATATTCTTTAGAAATGAGGTTAAAGACTCCGGGGTTGTTCGAACTATCCTAATTTTCCAACCTTCAAATCCCGGGGTTTCTGTATAATTAAATGAAGAAACATCTATAAGAGTTTTTCTTATATATACATCATCTACTTTACCTAAAACTCTTTCTTTTACTGGCCCTAGCCACTGTCCATCTCCCGTAGTACTTCTAGGGGTCACTACTGTTGATCCAGAAGTAGACGTGGATTGCTGAAATCTGACGTCAAAAATAGGTTGATAATATATGTTATATTCAATAGTACGTGCTTTAGTGTCTCCAAAACCTGTGGAGGCTTTTCTGCACTTTTTTAACTCTTTTGTTTTAGCGTAAGTTTTTGGGCCGGACTGAATACTTTCAAATAGAGCTTGGATTTTTATATTGACTTCTAATTTTGACACTTCCTTATTTAAGACAGTATAAGTTTTTGAGTATTTGTCTATCTTGACTCCGTTTTTTAAAACAGCTGGCTTAACATCTGTAGGAGTAGCGTCTCCCCCTTGTATCTCTGGGCCGTAAAGTCTTTCTCCTATTTGTCTAGCGACGCTCAAATCTAAGAAATCGCTAGAGCTCATTCCGGCATAGGTTGTCATTTCACTATTTAAAGAAGGAATATTTCCTACAGCCGACCCATTAACTGTTTCCACATTAATAGCTGGATAGTTGTAAAAACCCCCTTCATCAACTAAAGGTACATCATTCCAATAAATAGATTGAAGAAAACCGAGTTCCAAATTACCTAAAGGAGTGTTATCTCCTGAAGCTTTGTAGTTGTCAAAATCTACTCGCTGATAACCAGTCACGTTAGCTTCGCCTTGGTAAGTGTAATTACCGCTTACTATACCTTCAGTCTCGCCTTCGCTTATTAAATCTACAGTCTCTGCGAATCCGCGCGACACAACATAGTTGTCGCCGACTTTTACTGCTGATAAATCCGTTACTACTGGACGTGCTTCTTTTTGTTTTTTCTTACTTCCCATTTTTTATCCTTGAGTTCCCCAAGTATTAACTTGCGTTTTGAGTAGTTTACCTGCGTTAGGTATGTTGTATAGTAAACCGTATTTAGTTTCTCCCCATGTATCTTTTGGCTCAATTTCTGCAGAAGCGTCAACAACATCGCTAGCAGATTGAACAACATGGCTTCCCACTAAAAGTCTTCCATAACCAACAAAAACCGGCCCTCCTTCTCGTATAGTATTTTCTGGCCCGTTAAAAAGGTAAGCTTTAGCTCCTCCTCTTTCTATCTCATTAAAATCCCCAAATTCGGGCATCGGCGTGAGTAAATTAGTTATTCCCGCCGCTACTAATCCTATACCACCTAAAACTAAAGCTGTCCCCATAGCTCCCCCCGCTCCCATTGAAGTTACTCCCATTAATCCCCATCCCCCAACTGCGATTAAAGCAACTCCTATTATAATAGTGAGGATAGACATAAAATCGTCAGACCCTTCTATCACAGGAACTATATCTATTGTTTTTATTTTACTGCTAGAAATTGCAAGTTCTGAACATTTTAAACCTTCAATAGTATTAGGATCTTTACCCTCTTCTATTTCGAAATCTTTTTTATTAATGAGGACTCGGTACTTTATATTTTTTTTATCGTTTTCTAACAGTGATTTATAAAGTTTTTTAGAGTTACATTCTACTCCTCTTACTGCTTGGCTTACATTTTTAGCGGCCAAGTTCCATTCAGATTGCCCAAGTTGCTCGGCTAAAACGCCGTGAACTTTTATATTAACTAAATTGCTCATGTCTATATATTTTACAAATGGTTTTAGTAAGTGATTTGTTTAAAGGTTCAATACACAAATACTTGTTTCTCGGGTGATGCATAATATTTCCGTCCCCCAAAAAAACAGCAACGTGGTTAGGTCCTCTGCCCTTTACGAATTCGAATACTATTACATCATGTTTTATTAAAGAGGTAGAGGGAGATAATTCTACTATTGGTAAATCGGGATTATTTTTATTCAAGTCGAATAATTCTTGTATTAGCTCAGGGTTCTTTTTATGCCAGTCATCTCCCAGTTTGTTTTCTCCTGAAAGATCTACTCCTAAATTTTTGTAATACTCTTTTATAACGGTATAACAATCTGACTCTCCTATTTTAAATATCCTGTCATAAAGGAAAGTTTTACTTTTTTTAGGATCAAAAAAACTAAAAGAATCTTTTTTAGAGCAATAAAGTATAAAAGGTAATTTATGCGCTCTACTGTTTATCATATCGTTGGGAGAAAATTGATCGTTACGTGAATTATGAGAGTGGTAAACAGCTTTTACATTTCCTTCATCAGAAGCTAAAGCGTAATCCAAAGGCCTAATAGAAAAATGTTTATCTGCTTTTTCAGAAACGTTAACGCATTTAAAAGTTTTTAACCGGTTTTGTTTTTCTAATATTATACCGCAGCATTCTTTAGATTCATCTTCTAGAGCGTGATCTTTGATGGAACTTTTTATATAGTCTTCTAAAATCATTGTTGTCTAGACATTTTATTAGCTGCAGGAAAACCTCCGTATGGCAGTTCTCCTTTTTTAATAGGGCAACCTACACCCGGTTTGACTTTACCAGTTGTTCCTGCTCCCCACCTCATTCTACAACCTGTAAGAGATTTAGAGCATTCGTCAGCTATCCAGAAGTCAGAGTTAGGGGGAATATTCCCGACGTTTTTAATCGCTGAAGCTCCTTCTCCGATAGGCCCTTTAGATACGAAATAATATTTTATATTATCTTTAAGTATATAACAGAAAGTGCCTTTTGCGTAAGTTTCGCCTTTGTCCCAAAGTTTATTGCCTCCATTCACTGCACGACCCAATAGGGTCGATATTCTTTCATCTTTATCGTTGGCTACTGGGATAGCTTCTTCGGGTAGTCCGGTAGATGCTGGAGCTTGAAGGCCGGCTGGGGTTCCCGGTAGACTAGATAATTCGGCTTTTTCTAATAAGGGTACTATAGTCTTTTTCTCATCTGTCCCCGCATTAATTTCGTTAGTAGAACCGTCTTGATACCAGCATCCTAAACCACGGTATTGCCATACACATTTATCAGCAACAATCATTCTTTTGGGCAATTTTGTTCCTTCTAAATCTAGAACAGAAGAAAGTTCATAACTCAATACTGATTTATTTTCAGTGTCTTTTCGCTCGATAAAGTATACGTCTTTTGGAAGCTCAGCATAAGGGTCAGGTTCATAACCTTGAGGTAACGCTGAAGCTGCTTTAGTTGATCCAGCAGAAGCCCCCAAAAAATTTCTACGGTCCAAATACTTTGCAAATGTTCTGCGCCGTGTAACTTTAGCGCCAATTATGTCTCCAAATTTTCTTATCTCATTTCTAAGTAGAGCTAACTGGTCTATTCCTGTTTTTGATTGACTAGCTAAACTTAAACTTGGTCTGGGGAGAGTACCTTTAGTAGTGGCTTCAAAACCTTCCGCAATTATTGGAGCTGGATAATACTCATACCCTTGCCAAATAATAAAAGAGTTAAAAACTTTTATATTGTTATGAAATCTTAAGATTCCATCATTAACATCGCCCGGGAAGCCGACTTGAGCTGCGTCTTGCCCTAAAGTAATCTCTTTAGTTTCAAGTAGCTTATTTAAATCTATCTCAAACATCGTGACCATCGCAGAAGGGCTCAGGTTAGTAAGTTCAAAATTTAAAGACTTAATCGAAGATTTAGCTCTTTCTGAGTCTGCTGTTGTATAATCCGGCATTTTAATTATTTGTTTCTACAAACTGAGTTTTGACAGAGTAGTTATTGTGAAAAGCAAAATTACTGTTGAAAGAAGGGCATACAAATCTTTTTGTGTAACCTGAATCAGCATAGATTTCTGGTAAACTTTTAACCGCGAAACTTTCAGCCCCTTTACGGGTTCGAAGAAAATGTATTATAGCACGAGTTTCGTTCTCGCTTCTCATATCAAAAGAAACATCTAAAGTAATTAAACCTACATAAATACCGTCTGGTATTCTTTGCTCGTATCCATTACCAAAAACCACAGAATTAACTCTGGGGTTATGGGTAGTTGAAAGATTATAAGAAGGAGTCCAAAGGAAATTTGGAATAGACTCGCCATTTTGGGCATTTACGTAACCTCCCCAATATTGAGTAGCCGTAATTGCTTGCCCAGCGGGTATATCTTCTAAAGCATAATAATATTTAATTTCTTTAGGTATTCCGCTATCTCCAATGTTAGATTTAACAAAAACAATGGAGTTTTTCAAGTAAGTCTTACTTGAATTGTGGACTGGAACGTCATATATACTATTTGCCATTTCTCCTTATTCCTTTATTTATTATATTACACATAAAAAAGAGTGTAAAATAAAGATAAGGTAATGTTAGGAAGAATTACAAGAGAGGCGGAAAGTATCACTATTAACGGTAGTGGAATACAAGGAGTTCAGTCTATTTCAGCATCGTACGATTCAGTGGCGGCTCCTTTAAGGAATTTAGGTATAAATAGCATACAATTTGCTCCAGAAGGCCCTCAATCCGCTAGTTTAAGCGTTAATTCGCTTTTTACCCACACTACTTCTCCCAGTGCGCCGGTTACTTCAGTGGACGTTTTGCAAAATTTTACGGGGGATATAGCTTTTAGCGGGGTAGTGGGACACGGAGAGAAAAGTTTTATTTTTACAGAAGGATACCTAGATTCATACTCTGCTAACTGTTCTATTGGAGAAATACCTCAAATTTCCACTAACTCGACCATTTATGGAGAGTTTGGTACGGGAGTATTAGCTAATGTACCTACAGATTCGTACCCGACTACTTTAAATATACCTAGTTACAGTTCTATGGAGATAAACTTAGATACTTTTAAAACTAACCGGGTTAATAATTTTAGCGTAAGTATAACTACTCCTAGAATACCTCTTTACGCATTAGGAAGCGCTACTCCTACAGGAGTAATTGCAGGAAACCCTGTGAGAGTGGATGTAAATTTTAGTATTGAGCCAGATGATTATGAAATAAAAAATATGAGATTCGTCCCAGAGCAGACAGTTTTTCAAGACACTACGATAACTTTGAAAAAAAATAATACTAATATAGAATTATTAAAGTATTCTTTTAATGATATGTTACTAGTTTCAGAATCATTTCAGGCAGGCGCTACTGATAATGCTACTATTGATTTTGCATTAACATCTTTCATTTTAAGGTAAAAAAAGTGTAATAGCTAAAAAGGTATGGCAACAGTATTCTACGATAAGGCGGCGGTAAAGGTAACAGTGGCAGATATGTCAGAAGTCCTTTTAGCTTCAGATTGTAGTGTTAGTTTTAGTAATTCACAGCAACCTTTTTATGCTATTGGTAACAAAGGGGCTTTAGGTCAATTTCCAAATGCAGCAAGACAGGGAGACGTTTCGTTTAGTTTTTTAACAAGTATTACTGGAGTAAATGATGGTCAACCCGGAAACTTAATAAATTTTTTAGCTAGCGGTATTAAAAATTCTACAAATTCAGTAGCTACGGGTGTTACTATACAATTTGCGGGGGTTTCAGGAGTTGGGTTCTTAAACTCTTACGGATTTGATGTGGCTAGTAATACTATTTCCACATCTAATGCGTCTTTTAGTTTTTTTGGATCTGGAGAGCAACTTCCAGTAAGTGGAAGACTTTCTGGGTCTTTATATTCACCTACAGCTACCTCTACCCAATTAGCTACAGGAATAGCTCATGGTAGATATACGACTTTACCATCAACTTTACAAACTGAAATATCTTCACCTACAGCCGCTACAGAAGTAGGTACAATTTTTGGGGCTGATTATTCTATAACTTTTAATCATAGCCCTGTTTTTAAAGTCGGTCAGGAATTTCCAACTACCACTTTCTATACTACAGCGTCTGAAAATGTAAATGTAACTGAAGATGTTTTTAATTCCGGACTAGCATTTGATGAGGCTAATATCGCCGCAATAAATATAGATTTAAAAGGTTTAGAGGCTGATTCTAGTAATAAAATGCAAGTTGGAATTAAGAATGCTAAACAAGTATCAACATCTATGTCGGTAGGGCTAGATGATATCGTAAGAACCCAAAAGAGCTTAACGGCCGCTTATTAATGTGCTCTACTCTGCCAACAACGCTAAACTACAAGTAAACGGAAAAGAAATTTTAGCTTCCGATGCTAATATAACGCTTGGGACTTCTCTTTCTCCTCGGTATTTAATCACTCAAAGAAATAGTAACGACTACTTTGCGAGTAATGGTATAGGTGGGCAGCTTTCTTTTAATTATTTCATAACTGGTAGAGACTATTTCAAATCTTTTATAACTGGGCAGGGAGAGATTCCCCAGTCTTCTAGTCAGGTTATCTCAGGAAATTTCGGAGGCCTTAATTTTGATAGTGGTTATTTAACCTCTTATTCTGTAAATTTTGGCCCAAACGCTTCAGCAACTGCGAGTGCTACTATAGCTTTTTACGATCAACTAAATGGTGAATTTTCTTCTACAGAATCAGCCGCCCCTACAAATACACAAATGTTAAACTTTAAGAAAGGTGTCGTATCAGGACAGTTTGTGAGCGGAGAAGTAGATAACTTTATAGAAGGGACATACAATTATTCAATGGAAGTAAATCCAGTTTATTTAATGAATGAAACTAAACCTAGCTCAGTAAGTTTTGGCGTTAAAAACGTAAGTATGAATTTTGAAATAGATAACCCTACAGGGTACCTTCCAGTATCTGGAACTAATGCTTTAATCTCGGTAGATTTAAAAAATTCATCCAATACTATAGTAGAAAATTTTAGTTGCTCGGGAGAAATCCAAAACAGAAACATATCTTCAGCTGCAGGGTCTTACATCAAGCAAACAATAAATGTAGTCCAAGCATCTACTCAGGGAACTACGGTTTTCGTAGGAACTATAATAGACAACGCAGGGAATTCTGCTCCAGTAGGAATCGGAACAACAAGTCCAGAAGGGAATCTAGGAAATTTATAATGCCTACCTTTTTTCCAAAAAGAGCTTTTACACTTAGCGGGTCCAACATGAACTTCACAAGAAGGGTTATGTTTGGTCGGGAAGAGGTTACTGATTTTGAGTATCTTGATAACACAGGTATTTCTGGAGTTGTGCCAGATGCTGCTTATACTCAAGATCTTACAATAGAAAGTAACGCGGCTACATTAAATTTAGGAGTTCAACAAGTAGTTTTAGATTCATTAAGTCAAATAGTAGTAAGTGGTTTACAGCCGGAAGATGTAAGTGGCAAAGCTGGTAAATTAATAACTCTTACAGGTGAAAACTTTCACCAAATAACTGATGTAAATTTTGGGGATATCAGTGGAGCTTTTAATGTTCTATCGCCATCAGAAATAGAAGTGAGGGTGCCTCAAAATGCAGATTTCGGAGGAGTTACTGTTTTTTCTTCATTAAGGACTGGTTTGGCTGGAAGTATATCGCAAGCTAGCGGGATAACCGTAAATCAATTTGTTCCTATACCCGAAGTTACAGGACTAAGTTCAAATCAATTAACTACTGGAGAAACTTTAACTGTGCAAGGGTCTTCTTTTTCAGGAGTGACAGGAGTAAGTGTCAACGGAATAGAATTTAATTCTGTGTCTATACCTAATTCTACAGGAGTGCAAGCGCAAGTTCCAAGTGGATATGTTTCTGGGGTTCCCGTTCTAAATTTAAAAAGTGGTATATCTTATTCTTCTCCAAGCAATATTTTATTCAACCCTTTAGCAAAGATAACAGGAGTAGCAGAAGGGGTGGAACGTGGGGATTTATTAACTATATCAGGACAAAATTTTGATTCTGGAATAATGTACTCTGGCCAAGAGTACGATAGGTACTTGGTTTCTTTAGGGAATACTACTGGTAATTTTAAAATAATAGATGGTAATCGCATGAGCGGGGTTGTGCCTTTAGATTTTGAAATGACTGTAAGTGGAGGAAATGTGGCCGCGGGGCAAAATCCAATATCTTCGTCAGGCTTAGTCAGTATATTCTCTACTAATTTTCCTGAAGACTATCCTTCGAATGAATTTTATACCCCTAAAGTAGGAACTCCGACTATAACTAGTATAAATCCTGAATCAGGTATACCGGGAGATACCTTTATTATAAGTGGGACGAACTTGTTTGCTATTACGGGGCTTGCTGTTAGTGGGACTGTAGGGGCAATTGGTTTCGGTACTGAAAGTCCGGGGATCTCGCAATTAGTAGTCGGAACAACTTTGGGCGCGAATATACCTTCAAATGGAGTTTCACATACTTTTCCAAATACTGGAGAACTTTTAGCTATAGGAGTATCAGGGTACTTTGGAAGTGCAACATCTCCTGCTAACTATAATGTCTTAGGTACTCCTACGATAACTTCAGTTATACCAGATACTGACGTATTGCCCGGAAGCACAGGTACGGTTTATGGAACTAATCTTTATTCTGGGACGACTTTAAGTTTAAGAAACAACGTTATATCTCCCGCTGGTTATTTAAGTGATTTGTCTATAAGTGGATATTTAAATAGTGGTAAAGAGGTTGTTTTTAATTACCCTAATTCTTTCGCTACAGGAACTTTACAGGGATCAAGTATAAATTATAAAATAAGAGCTCACAATCGTAGGGGTAATGGAGGCTTAGAAGCTGTAACAGTAATAGCCGCCCCTAGTATAGACGGGCCACCGGAGCTTTCGCCGTTGAGCGGCGAATTTGGGGATAATGTTATTATATCTGGCTTCTTCGAGGGGATAAGGCCAAGCGGACTTACTTTAGGTAATAGGGTAATTTCTGAATACAGCCAAAGTGGGACTACTGGTATACATTTCACTATACCCTTAAATTCTTTAAGTGACGTTGTGAATATAGACACCACCGGGGGGTTGATTAGCACTACTGGTATGCTAGGTGTTTCTGCGAATAAACCATCTATTAGTGGTTATTATGCAGGAGCTGGAGATTCTCCTTCCGCTTTTGATTACAACCAAATAATGGTAGAAGGTCAGTTTACTACGATAACTGGAGATAGATTAAATTTAGTAACAGGTATACATTTTACAGGAGTAAGCGGTACTGTAAATATAGATAATTTTTGGCAAAAACGACCTAGTACTTTAGTATTTAACTTGCCCGGTGGTATTAATTCAGGAGTCGGAAGCGGACTGTTTGAACTTAAAGATTTTAAAAATAGGACTACTTCCTCTACTACTGTTTCTGCGTCTGGAGTAAATGTGGCTAGTATAAGTGGGATCTCTGAATATGTTGGGGCTGGAAGAAATCTCACGGTATCAGGTTTTAACATATATGATTTAGATGTTATTTTTAAAGATTACAAAAATCAAAATGTAGAAGCTACTAGAGTCTCTACTTCTTATCCCGGTGTAAGTGGTATTTCTAGTGTTACAGTGGAAGTGCCAACAGGAATTGTTTTTTCAAATAATTTACGGCTTACGGGGAGAGCAAATACAGAAGGAGTGATTTCTTCTAATACTTTCGATCCTACCCCCACTATCACAGGAATTTCAGGTTTTAATGCATCTAATCAAATTACAAGTGGTACGGATATATCTATAACCGGGTTAAACACTAACGTTGTAAACGATGTGCAATCTAGTTTAGACTCCGGCTTAAATTATTCCGTAGAAAATAAATGGGTAGGAATAACAGGAACAGGTAAGGGGACTAATTCAGCAGAAGCCCATTTATACTCTTTAGCTAGTGCTGCTACAGGAAATACTAGTCTTTCACCTAACACCTTCTATACTGAATACTTTTTGAATTTGGACAGCTCTTTTATAGGAACGGGTCAATTTTTTCTTTTGTCCCCCGCGGAAGGAGGCGATGATATAAGTGACGATGAATTTCAGTCATCTTTTTTAGCTACCGGAGGATATCTTCCGAATCAAATTAGTTATTTCCCCGGCCAATATATTATAAATGGAACTCGAGTAAACGCTACGGGTTATGGCCCCACCAGAGGAGTAACGGGCGAGAATGTATTAATCTCAGGAGCTGGATTTAGCGAAGTTACTGGTGTGTTCTTTCAAATACCTTCTGGTGAACCTTTACTGTCAAACTTTGTAAGAAACTCAGATAATAAAATAACTGCTCCAGTTCCAAAAGAAGCTATAGAGGCTCGGGGTATGACTAGCCTGCTTTTATCTGGAGGAACTAACGATACGGTAGGGGATTTTGAGGTTATACTAGACGCTTCGGTGGTAGAATTTAATATTGTAGAGGAAAACGATGTACCTGCAAGCTCAACGAGAGTAGGTAATTTCACTCAAAAAGAAACTGTTAATGGAGTTGTGTTCTTAGTTACTCGTACTAGATTCCCAGATGGTACAACAGCCGTTATAAGCAGTGTCCCAGAGACTTAAAGATCAGCTTCGTTTATATCTATAAAGTAAAGAAGTCGATAAAGCTTCTCTCTTCCCGCATCATCATTCATCAATTCCATAGGGCTTTGCATGTTCAGATCTGGGTGAGGTTTATTAAGCCATTCGGCTACGTAGTCGTCATCCATAACGGCGCAACACTCACTTACAAAATTAACAAATTCTATCAAAATATCTTTGGAAACATTCATTTATCTCGACGGCGCTGATCGTATTGGCGGCGCTTTTCATTAGTGTCGATTTTTCTATCCAGATTATCTTGACCGCTCTGAAGTCTTTCAAGCCTTTTTAATACATACTCTTTTTTTTCTTTGTCTTCTATTTTATCTATGTACTCTAAACCTCTTTGAATTATCTTGGGGTCTATTTTAGGTTGGCGAGAAGGTACTTTAATTATGGATGGTCGTAGAATCGGCGGCGTAATATTCTTATTTTTATTTTTATTGTTTTTTGAATCCTTTTTTATCACTGTGGGTGAACCTTTTGGGAGGGGAGACAATACGTTAGGTAATTTGTGACTTTCAAAAGATAACATTTCGATAACTCCGTTATTATTAACTTCTACC
>WLWE01000884.1_pt1 | contig 24365 bp, 15 predicted proteins | sample 6718301 | NCBI WGS metagenome assembly WLWE01 (sample SAMN12718691, study PRJNA515312) | sponge metagenome | isolation source: marine sponge | host: Mycale hentscheli | place: New Zealand: South Island, Marlborough, Capsize Point | collected 2003-05-01 | reverse complement strand
TGGAATTCAGATATATTGTCAACCAGTTAAGAAGGTTGACGTACCCACCTAAAATAGTATATATTATCTCATGAAGACTTATCGTGTCCAAGCTCGTCAAGGCGGATATCTGATTGTCTCAGAATTCAAAGGACAAAGTGACGAGACGATACAACAAGACTTCATAAAGGAATTAGAAAATGGAAATTATACAATTGTCGATGAAGGAGTTTATAGGTCGGATTTCCAATTCTTTTTCTATGAGGAGAAACAAAATGAACCCAACAGCGAACAAGGAATTGTTAGCCAGAAAGATGGAGTTGGAAAACAGTTGGAATCAAAAGTATCTACTTAAAGGTAGAGTTACAGTTGATATGAAACCAATTGAAGAACAAATCCGTCATGTAAGAAAAAAAATGGTTTTGGCTGACGTTGAACATTGTAGATTGGCTCACAAAGATTACGAACCTGAACAGCAAAAGTTAGTAGCTAACTTATAAGTTCGATCAATCTTTAAATAACAGTGTTTCTGTATAGGGGTTCTGTCGCTTTATTTTTTCTTAAGAAGTTTCGCCCCAATTTTCACCGATAGCAACATCTACAACACTAGGGACTTTGAGTTGCATACAATCTTCCATAGTCCTTTTTATTTTTTTCTCATCTTCTTCTGATTCTACATCGAAACAAAGTTCATCGTGTATTTGTAATTTGGGAATATAACCTTGCTTATAACATTCAACAACAGCAAGTTTAGTTTGATCAGCAGCCGAACCCTGTATTAATCTGTTAAGGGCTTTATATGTTTTAGCTCTTTTGATATTATCTTTACCGTATTTTGCTACTGCGTTTTCAAAAGATTCTGAAGTCCATAGTCCCCAGTCTCGTGGTTCCCATTCATCGAACCTACATTTACGTCCAAGTTTAGTTCTAATAACACCCTCTGCATCAGCTTTCTGCATACAACGATCAGATAATAATTTTACAAAAGGTACTTTACGATTGTATTTTGCAATAATTTGATCGCCCTCTTCTCTATCTAAGCCAAGAGAGTTAGCTAATTTATTTTTTCCCATACCATACATCAGGCCAAGACCAATTGTTTTAGCTTGTTTACGATCAATACCTACAAGATCAGCAACAGTTTGATGAAAGTCTGCTGAAGCATTTGCATAAGCTTCAACAAGTTCATTCGAACCCTCATATCCTTCTCCTATTGATGAAGCATAGTGAACCACAAGTCTTGGTTCTTGTTGAGAATAATCGAAAGAACCCCACTTACAGCCTTCATTGGGCATAAACAATCCTCTTATCTTAGGTGCAAATTCTTTATTTCTTGCAGGAAGTTGTTGTAGGTTAGGGTTAGACATAGATAATCTTCCTGATACTGTTCCCCCTGTATCTGACCTTAGTTGATTTATCTCAGCATGTATTCTTCCTTTATTTTGAAATTTTGTAATTCCAGTTAGAAATGTATTATGAAACTTGTTTACTTCTCTAGCTTGTACTATAACTTTTGATATTTCATGAGGAGAATTAAATAAATAATTTTGAGTAAATGATGGTTCTTTTGTTTTTTGAGTTCTTGGATACTCTATACCAAGTTTATCGAAAGCTTCGCCAATTTGTCGAGCAGCCCATATATCTATTTCTTTACCCACTAACTTTTTTATTTTGTGTAGTAATTTTTTTTCTTGCTCTGCAAATTCTGTTTTTAATAGCTCAGCTTTTTCTAAATTAACTTGTATACCCTCAAATCTCATTTGAATTAAAATTGGCAGTAGGTCTGTTTCTAATTTCCAAATAGTCTCTAAGCTTTGAGTTCTTATTTCTGTTTTAAATCTCTGCCATAAAAGGAGCGTGAGCCGTGCATCTTGTTCAGCGTAATGGCCAACATGCTCAGCAGGTAATTTCCACATTTCTGATTTAGCATCTACACCGTGACTAGCCGCTGCTTCTTTTAAATCAGTTTCAGCTTTTACTTCTCCTAAATATTCAACAGATAAAGCATTTAATGAGTATGACCAACGATTTTCATTAATCAGTGCTGCCGCTAACATAGTGTCTACAATTTGTCCGTTGACCGTGATCCCTGAAGCTTTTAACCAACCGACATCGTATTGAGCGTTATGAAATATTTTAGTTGAGGGTAAGGCACAAACATCTTTCATATATTTTTTAACTTGATCAGGTATTAAATTACCACCACCAAAGTGACCAAAAGGAAAATAACCTTGCCAACCTTCTACGGCAACAGCAAAACCAATTATCTCACCACGTTTGATTGCCCAACCTGCTCCTAAATTATTAGAGATACCGTCATCTCTAGTTTCAAGATCGATAGCAATCTCTGAGTATCCTGACAAGTCTTTAAATTCTACTGGTGCTGTCCACATATGTTTTTTAAAATTCATTGTTAATTGCAAACTCATTATTTTTTTACTTTGTTAGGGGATTTATTTTTATTTACTTGTCTCCAATCCTGATTCTTAGATTCTTTTGCTTGTTTAAAACATTCTTCAGCTTCTTTATCAAAACCGTTGTCTTTCAACCATTTTGCATGAATTTCCAAAATTTTATTTGTTACCATTATTTAGTTTTGTCATGTCTTTTCCTCTAAATCGTTTATTTTTTTTACTTGATCTACTTTGTTAAAATCTTTTATACCTCTAGGGTTTAACTTATTAGAACCTTGAGGACTAGCAACTGTAGTTCCTATTGGAGATTTTCTAATAATAACTTCTTGATCTGTGTCTTTAGCAACGTCTTTAGTCGAGTTTTCATATTCTTGTTTGGTTTGAAATAAACTTCTTGTAACGCTACCAGTCATTGAGTTAGCAATAAAATCGTTCCACTCAGGATTTGAAGCTAAAAAGTTACCAACTACTCTATCTCTAGCTTGTTTATAGGTTTCTTTATCATTGTACTTAGCTCCTTGATCTTTAAATCCAGGATATTTTTTATCTCCATCTTTTTGTATAGTTATAGTTGGTATTGGATCTGAGTTTGTTATTTCATTAACTGTTTGATCTTTACCTGCAAGTTCTAATTGCTGTACTTGTTTTACAGTTGGTTTTTTAGGTGCTTTTTTACTAAACGTAGCGCCGCCTTTTTTTCTTTGAGCAGGATCAGGTTGGCTTGTTTCTAGTATTCTATTTCTTATGTGTAAGTTTAAAAGACCTCTAATAGTTTGACCTACTCTATCTCTATAAATAGGTTTTGTAGGTTTTATTCTTATTATATCTTGGTAATCTTTTAAAGTACCAACCAATTTACCATCTTTATATAAAGCATCTTTTACGTTTTTTGGAATAAAAGTACCTCTACCATCAGCATCTAAAGTGTTTGGTAAACGCGCGTAATCAGCTTGAGCATTAGTTATTAAAAACTGCTTTGCTCTAGTTAAACCTTCTGAATCTTTTTTAGAATAATTTCTTTTTTTGCTTCTTATAGTTTCAGGGTTTAAATTAAACATTGAACCATAAAGCTCAGACACCGCTGTTGGTATATTTCTAGTTTGTGCCAACGTTACAACTTCACCTTGATAATCCGTTTCAATAGCTTCTGTTATCTGTGTTTCTATTCCTGACTTATTGTCAGCGTTTAAATTAGATATAACGTTATCAGAATAAACAGTTGTACTACTTGGTGTTTTTCCAGTATCAGTTTCAACCTCCGCAACACTTGTTTCTATTTCTATATCTGGAGCTTGACTTACATCTATACCAGCTCCACCTGTTCTGTCTTTTATAGCAGCGTCTATTTCAGGTTTTCTTGTTCTAATTGTTTCAGCTAAATATGTACTTACTTGTGCTCCACCTTCTAATGAAAACCCTTGTAATGCACTTGTTTTTCTAGCAGGATATTTACCTTGACCGGCGCCTTGAAATTGACCTAGTATTTGATCTATAACTACTTCTTTAGCAGCATCCATCTCAACTTGATTACTTATATTTAAAGACTTGCTTATTAAAGGCCAATTTTTTTCTACAACTGCTTGAGCTATAGGAAATTGTTGATCAGTTTCATTTTGTATTGCTTCATTTAAACCTTGCTGTAATTGCTCATTACTTAAGTCCATGTATACTTCTGTAGACTCTGGCAATTTACTTGACTTAACGGTGCCAATATCAACAGTTGTTTCAAGCCCCATATCTACAACATCTAAAACACCCTGTGATAATCCTTGACCGCTTAAAACGTCTGCATTAAAATCTTTTAAGAAATCAATAACATCCATACCTTTGCTAAAATCTTGTTTCCAACCTATAGCTTTTAAAACATTATCAAAGAATCCTTTAAAACCATCTATTTCTGCTATATCAATACCTCCTTCAGTTAAACCATCACTAGTAACAGCCATAACTTCTTCATAAAAATCTTCTGGTTTTAACTTACCGTCATTTAAATCTTTTTCATAAGAATCAAGCAAAGCTTCTACTTTACTACTTATTTTTATGTTTGGATCATTTCTTAAAGAGTTTAATAAATCTTTACCCATTTCAGCTTTTACAGCTGGATCCATACCATACGCAGCTAAATGAAGCACTTCATGTTTATCAGCTGGTATTGAACCGTCTGCTTCGCTTGAAGCATTATTGATAATTATTTGTTTTGTTCCATCAGGTAATCTTGCTATTAAACCATAACCTTGATCCTCAGCGTCTAACAATTGACCTTGCTCGTTTCTTTCTAAATCAATCTCTACACCTTGAGCTATTAATGATTCAACACCACCAAGAAAATCTTGTGTATTATCAAATCGTTGTATACCACTTCCTAATTGTTCAGCTACTACATCAGCTCCTTCTTGTAATTTAAGTATAGGTACAACAACAGTGTTAGGTAGATCTGGATCTTTTTTAACGTAAGGTTCTAATAGTTGGTTTTTTTGTCCTGTTAACTCATCTATTTTATTTGAAAGATCATTTATAAGTTGTTCTTTACCAGTTTCTATATTAGGATCTTGAACAATAGCTTCTACTTGGCTATTTAAATTATGTAATTGCTGATCTATAACACCTAAATCATTAAAATCATTTTCAGATATTTCAGTAAAAATATTTAAAGAATTAATAACGCTGTTATTTATATCTAGTAGTTTACTGTTTATATCTTTATTTAAAATGTCTTTAGTTTTTTGAGACATTTTAGGGTTTTGTATAATAACCTCGCTAATAGATTTTATTTCATTTTGAAGACCTTGTATGTTAGATCTATCTCCAGGTGTTTGAACAGAGTTTAAATAAGGAGTAATAATACCTATAGATTTAAAACCTATACCACCAAATACACCTGCGCTAAAATTATCCCAACCACCTTCATAGATATTAACATCTTTATCCATTACGTATCTATCATACCAAGCATCACCTATACCAACACCAACTTCTTCAAGACCTTCAAGTACAGAATCACCAGCCCATTCAAAAGATTTTTTACCTATATCAGCAAAAGCTTTACTCCAAGATGATTTTACACCTGGGTTATTTAAAGCTTTAACTCTATTAAGTAGCGGTCCAACTACAGATTTACCTTTTATTAAAGGCATTTTAATAAAATAACCAGCTGTAAACTCAAGAGCACCAGTAGTTATAGCGCCACCCCACATTTGTAAATCAGTGTAAGTAGGTACGTTTGGTCTTGGGTTTAATGTATTATAATCTTTTAGTCTATTACTATATGCTTCATTGCTTTCGCCATCTTTTTGTTCTGGTTTATTTTTATTCCATGAATCTAAAGCTTTTTGTGCATCTTGCATTTCCATAGTATCTCCAAGCAAGCTACTACCCATAGAACTAGATACTACTAAACCTAATCCAACAGTTGGGTTAATCGCCATAGCTGCAATTTGAGGACCAACAGTACCTACTGTTGCGGCCACGTATGTTCCAATATCTCCACTTCCTTCAAGATCTTCTACGCTTTTAGCCTCTGCTATAGTATCTCTAAAAGTTTCTTGAACATATTTTTGAGTTAGTTCTATAGTATTGTCTTTCCACTCTTGTATATCTGACTGTACTCCAAAAGCCTTTGTTAATCCATATACTGGATTTACTATACCTGCAAGCGATTCTCCAATACCAGTATCACCTAAAATCTCATTGTCTAAATAATCAGCAGTACTAGCATACAATTCCCAAGCTTCACTAACTAAGTTCGCGGTTCCAATACCTAGATCTGTAGCAGAAGCTTTAGCATTGTTAACAAGAATCGGTATATAACCGTAGTTTCTTTTAGATAAATCTATTAACTGTTCAAAGTTTGGGTTTTCAGCTATTTCAGCGCTTACATCATCATACTTTTCTTCCATTAACTTTATTATATCTTCTTTTTGTTTTTGAAGACCGTTCATGGTTTTTTTAGCCAAAGCTAATTGATCAGGTGTTTCGTATTGTAGTTCAGAAATTATAAGCTGTTGAGCACTAATATTACCTATTAAAGATTTGCTATTTAATAAAAATTTTTCTAGGTTTTTCGATTTCGAGCTTTGATTACTATTTTTTATTTCTAAATACTGTTCAATAAGTTTATTTTGATCACTTGTTTCCCAAATATCAGAAGCTCCTTTACCATTATCTATCATCATACCAACCCCAGGAATAAATAGAGCTACTTTTTCTACTATTGCCGCGCCTAAGTTATTCCAATTTACATCAGTTCTATCTTGTTCTAATACGTTTTCTAGTTTTTCTTTTCTTAAAGCATCTTCTAGTTCTCTTTGTTTTAACTGTATTGCTCTTTCTGTTATTTTCTTTTGTACATCGGCGTTTGATAAATCTAAATCAGCAGACGAAGCTAATCCATCTTCTTGAGCTATTTGAACAGCTGCTATATTTTTAAAATCTTCACTATTTGAATCGGATTCTCCTTGTAATTCATAGTATTTTGAAGAGTTTAAAGGTTCTTTAAGTTTTACTAAAACTCCTGTTTTAGGATTATAACCATGTGTACCTGTTTTAACTAGATTTACTATAGTATCATTAAATTTTTCATTATCATTAAAATTATAATTACTACCATCTTGAAGAGATTTAGAAACTATAAGACCATCTTTAGTTAAATTTGATCCTAAGAATTGTTCATCTGTTAGTTCTACATCTACGCCTCCACCAACATAATCTGTAGCTTGTTGATTAGTTTCAGTTTTTTCTTCTTCAGTTAACTTAACTTGGCTTTTATATATGTCGTCTATATATTGTAATTCAGAAACACCATCTTGATTTTCATCAATATCAATAACACCTTGCGTGTCTATTGTATCATAAACTGATAATAAGTTTGCAAATTCTTTACCTAGTGCTTCATTATTTATAACACCACCTAAAGCTTCTTTAGTTTTTTCATAAGACTTATCGTCAAATTCAAAATGTTTAAACACGTTTCCACCTATTTTAAAATAAGCGTTACTTTTTTCTTCATGCAACGTCCAAGCATCATCGCTTGATCCAGTAGGTTTGCTATAGTAGTTTGGCCCATTTTGACCCATAGTATACTTATACTCATAATCGTTATCATAACCATTGTAAGTTTCGTTTTCTTTAGCAACAGATTCAACTTGTCTACGTTGTTGCTCAGGCGCTATTGTTTCTTGTATATCACCTAGCGTCATACCAGAATCATCTTTCTTTTGAAAAGGTCTATATGTTCCACTTAGTAAAGAACTAGATGATCTTATATCAAAAGGATCTTCTTCTACTTGTTCAATGATAACTTCTTCTTCTTCAACTTCAGGTTGAGGATTTTCTTGTCTCCACTGTTCAAGTCTTTGTATTTTTTCATCTTGCGTAAGACTTTGTGGTAAAGACATTAAAAATTCTTCTTCTGTCATTTAATTTTATTTAGGTGGATTAGCTTTTATAAAAGCTTGAGCTTGTTTTCTTTTGCCTTCTTCTAAATCAAACACCGCGGCATCTGCTTGCACCGTTGGTAGTTGATTAGCTGTAAACTGCTTAAGATAATTATTCATAAAATATTCTTTATATTTTTTCATAAATAAATCTTTTTTATCTTGCATTAAAGGTAAATCTTCTTTATAATTCCAAGCAACAAAACCAGCATTAGCGTTTTGCGCCATCTGGTCATCTTCTTCTACTGATGTTTGTGCTCCTATAAAAACATTCCATGCGGCTATTACTGATTGTTCAGAACTTAGCATACCTGCAACTTCAGCGTTTATAAATGGAGTTATTTTTCTTTCTATTTTATCTAAATCGTATTTTAATATATTTCTACCTTTACCGTTTCCTATATCTATAATTTCATAATCAATTGATCCGTCAGAGTTTTTTAAAACAAACTCTTCAGCTATTTTAGCTTGAGGTGTTAATTCACCAGTTTCTGGATTAGTTGAATTACCAGCCATTACTCCAACGTCGCTAAGAAGTCTTAACATGTCTCCATTAATGTCAGGTGTTTCTGCTACTATATTAGTTCCAGAATTTAAAAGAGTATCTAAAGCCTCGCTATTAATAACAAAAGGTTTTTCTAACATAGGACCTTCAAATACTATTTCTTGACTGCCATTTATGTTTAAATGTAAAGAAACATTATAACCATCACTTTTAGCAAAGGTTGGTTTGCCTGTTAATATAGAGTGCGCTACTGCAAAAGCATAATTTTGATTAACATCATAATAACTATCTTCTGTAATAACTAATTGAGATCCAATGTTTGTTAAAAAATCTATTGATTTAGCTGGTGCTTCAAGTAAGTATTTTAATTGTTGATTTTCCATGTAACAAGATGGATCTTCACATTTATTACTTTCTATAGCTGTTTTTAATTTTGCAAAAATCTTAGGCGTACCTTCATAGGCTCTATCTAGCATTTTAAAACTATAATCAACATTGCTAGCTAAGTACTGTCTATTATAACCTAAAGCATTACTTTTATTTAACTGCTTTATAAATAAATTTATTTGAATATTTTTATCTTCCATGCTTATTAATTATTATTACCTCCACCTAAAGTTCCTAACATGCTAGCTGCTCCGCCTATTGCTCCAGTAATAGCTGATGTCGCGTCAGCATTTGCCGCCGCGGCTTGACCTCTTAAAGCACCGATTTGATTAGAAAGTCTATTAAGTTGTTGCATTTCTCTAGCTTCAGTTTGTTGGAACACAAATTGATCACCAGATACATCTGCTTGTTGTTGTCTTTGAGCTTCTGACATTTTTTGCTGCTGAAGAGTAGCTTCACCCATAGCTCTTTGTTTTTCATTTGCAGCTTCTTGTTGTTCTATATTAGCTGCAATACCTTTTTTACTTTGTAACGCAGCTTGAGCTAATGCCGTTGCGCCACCAGCGCTACCACCAGTTGCTCTTATCGTGTCTAAAGTATTTGCTAAAGCTATATCAGTTTGTTCCATTTGCATTTCTGTAGCTTTTGTAGCTACTGATAAATTAGCAAAAGGATTTGAAAGCATAGAGCTTAAATCAGTTATATTAGCATAAGGATCTATTATTTCTTGTCTATTAGCTTCTAAATTATTTAACTTAGATTCTAATGCAGAGGCTTGTGCTTCTCTACGTCTAGCTTCACGTCTAGCTCTACTAGCACCAATAATACCACCTACGATACTAACCGCGCCACCTATAATTGCTCCTGCTGCCATTGTTTTTTATTTTTTTTATTAATATCCATTGTTTGAATCAAATTTTGCTCCGACTGAAAATAATAATTTAGCACCTCCAGTATCTGTTGTTTGGTCTGTAGTAAATGTAGTTTCAACAAAATAACCTTTTATACCACTTATTTGGTTTCCAAATATTATCTCACCGCTAGTTGTTGCTGTATTGTTAACAACATTTGCTACATAAGAATTTTCTTTTCTATTAAAACCTGCATAATACCTTGATAAAGGCGGATCATTTGTACCAAGTGTAGCGTTATAATCAGCTCTTTCTACTGGTAAATCAGTTGCAGGGTTAAATACATATTCACCATCATAATAACTTAATACACTGTTTATATTATCAGTATTATTAGCATATAAACCTGTAGATGGATTTTGGTCTAAACCTGTTTGATCAGACACCATTGATTGAACAAACCAGCCATTACTTCCTTCATAGCTAACTGTGCTAAAGGTTTTAGATCTTGTAGGCTCTGGGTTAAATAAAACAGTTATAGAACTAGGAAACTTTTTATCATAAAAGCTACTTCTATTTATATTATTTGAATAATGCTTCCACAGTGAAGCCAATTGTTTAGCTTCTTGATTAAGATTACCAACAGTATACAAGTTATTTCTTATACTTATTATTTGAGCCGGATTGTAATCAAATAAACTTGTCCAACCTTGAACTCCTTCATCATACGTTAATGTATAGTATTCTTGTGTTATACTTGACGTGTCAATAGGAGGTTGCAAAGATAGTATATACTGTTGATTATATATGTCCCAACCACCAATACAACTTCCAAGAGAATTACCTTCATCTAAATCATTTAACTGATCTCTAAAGAAATCTCTCATGCCTAGTTGAGAAATTTCAACTAAACTATTACCTCTTAAACTCATCACTACATTATTGAATTTATCTGTAAAATACTTATTAGTTCCATACACTGCAAAGCTTTCTGGGTTTTTACTTATACCGTACTTACCTCTTAATGGTTGTATAACACCTATAACTAAATTAGAAGATGTAACTGTTCCTGATCCTTCTGCTGAAAAAATAGCGTCTTTATCTATTAATGCTGTACTAACTTTAAACTCTTGTAGTATATTTAAGTTAGTGTCTTCTGCGTAAAGCTTTTGTATACTACCGTTTGCTGGATCTGTAGCTTTTGTTATATCATCTGCTGTAGAAAAAACGTTAGTGTTATTTATACCTGTTCTAGAATTGAATATACCCGAGTATATTAAAGCGTTAAATCTAGTGTAACCAGCTGGTTCTTCTTCTACTAAATAAGCTTTAGCTCCATAATCAGTTGAAGTATTGTTAAAACCACCTCTTATTCTAGCTTCTTCTATTGCCCAATCATTTGGTTGATTTACAATAACAGCAGGATCAAAACCTCCATCTATAGACGCAGGTATACCTAAAGACCCATACCATTCTGGTTGATCATTTGCGTCACTTGTCTTTTTTAATACAAAAGAATTAAAATATTTAACTTCTACTGTAGCTCCCATATTTATTATTACTTATTTTTATCTTAAATTACAATTAAGGTGTACCTATTATTTCTACTACATAACTAGATATATCAACACTTGAAATGCTTCCCCAATCACTACCAGAACCACAATCAACACCACCGTCTTGACAGTCGTTAAAGCTAAAACTGTCTCTCATTTCTATTAATGTAGCAGTATTGCTATAAACAAAACCACCCGGAGAAGTACATGGTCCAGCCGTAGAACTACCAGCCTCTATTGTTATAATATCATTTGTACCATTAGTAATATCACCACCTTGAAGTGAACTACCTAAATTACCATAAAATAAATAATTACCATCTTGCGCTGGTATTGATGATCCAGATACTGTTATTAAAGTAATAGTAGTTTCAATAGTAGTGCCGCCACCATATTGGTCATTGTCGTTATCATTACATGTAAATGTGCATCTTTGAAAAACCGATATCGCTGAACTTCTATCAAAATTAACCTCTACAGTCTCGGTTACTGCATCCCCAGCATCTTGATACTGTACCGTTATATCATAATCACCAGGATCTAAACCAGGCACTATAGTTAAAGCGCTATCTACAGTAGGTGGATTAGCATCTGTTGTTGTTAAAGTAAAGTACTGTGCTATTTCAGTTGCGGTAGTAATAGACACAGCAGCTCCACTTCCAAAAGATTTTAGAATATTAGTTATTGAAGCTGTTAAATCACCAGCGGTTAAATCAGTGTTATCTGCTCCATTTACACCAGCAAAAGTAAACAACTGAGAAGTATCATCTCTGTCTGTATTTACAACTAAGCTAGCCGGAGTTGTAGTAAAACTAGGATCAACATTTCTAGGTCCTTCGGCTGTAAACTGAAAGTTTAAAGAAGCTGTACCACTTACGTTAGTTACTATTACAAAACTAAAATTAAATAATCTAAAATTGCTAGCAGCGTTAAAATAAACGTTATCATAGTAATCTTGAGTTGTACTAATATTAAATTTACCAGGTGAAATAGCGTTGCTAGTTGGTAATCCAAATGCATTACCTATTGCACCAAAAAGTTCAAAATAATTTGTTCTTATATTACCTGATTGATCTGTTACGTTTAAAAGTTGAATACTAGTTATGTCCGCAACATCTATAGCTACTCCAAAGTCATCAACTGGGCCAAATTCTGTTGTTACAAATTGCGGTGTCGCAGGTAACGTTGGTTCACCAAGTCCTTCGTTCCATGAACTAAAGTTCTCTCCATCAACACCAGCTGCTCCTTCTGTAGAATTAACTATTAAACTATTTAAATCACTAATCAACCCACTACTTGTAGTTTCCCAATATATATCTAAATTAGAAACAACTGGCGAGGTTTCATATATGCTTAAAAATTGTATACCTGGTAAAAATGGCTCTCCTTGATTATTAGCTGGATAACCAGGTGCAAACTGAAGTAATTGATTTTCTTCTAATGTAACTTCTTCATTAAACTGAATTGTGTTTACAGCTGGAACATTTGTTATATAAATTCCATCTGGTATTTGCGAAGAACTTACAACCATATTAACTACAAAAACTCCATTTATATTATTTAAAACAATCGAAGAAAGCGCTGGATAAGTGCCAGCAGTAACAACTCTACCACTAGCGACATCGTAGTTTGTGTCTGCAGCTTCTCCTATTTTCTTTTGAGTACTAATTCTTGCTATAGAAGGATTAGATTCAAATAAATAAAATTGAGGAAAATAATTAGGTCTTGGTGGATCTATTGGATTAAAATCAAATAAATCACGAAGAACTGATATAGTTGAAACAGTGTCTGCTTTTATTTCAGGGTAATATTGCGTATTAGCTTCTCCAACATCACTAAAAGAAGGAAGGTCTTCAAGACTAGGTGAGTTTAAATTTAAAACATTGTTTGTGTTTTCTACTCTACCAAATAGTTGAACAGAACTTCTATATTGTTTTTGATCAGGACCAACTTCTGTTAAATCTCTAGGAACCTTATTTATATTATCATTTATTAAAACCGTGTGCGCTGTGTTATTTTCTTCTAATACTAAATCTTCAGGATAAGCAGACATAATACCTGGTAAATAAACATTATAATATTCTTGTTCTGTTTGTTTAACTACAATTTTATAAGAATACCAACCTAAAGGATTATAAATAGTAGAGGTAGCATCGCCATTATATAAACCAGGTTCTAAAGTTGATCTATTAAAAACCTTTGGACCAATGGTGTTGTTAAATAATACTTTTAAGGAATCACCTCTCCACAAACCAGGTTCTTGACCAGGATTTAAATAGTCGTTATATACTGTATCACCAATAAAAGCTTGGCCACCTATAGAACTTATTGTGTCATTTTGAGATAAAACCACAGACGATTGTCTTCCAAATCTATCAGATAAAACAATACCAACTTGGTAGTTTCTATTTTGTTTTAAAGTTGAATTAGGGTATTCTACAACACTAGTAGTTGTCGTGTCTTCACCAACAGGTTTAAAAGTCAATAAATCTCCATTAGTAAAAGTACCTCCAATAGATATTGTTATTTCTGTGTTAGGTATTGGTAAACCGCTAACTACAAAAAGTAAATTACCAGAGCTATCAAAAACGTCACTACCTACTAATATTTCACTAGCACCATCTGAAGGTGTCCATGCTGTAATAGTTAAAGATCCTCCAGCTATCACGGTTTGATTTCCATCAACAGTAGCTGTGCCTGTTAATAAGTTAAATTCTGATTTTTCACTTACACCAACGTTATAATCTATAAATGCAGGCGGAGTATGTTTATTTTGAAAATTACCATATATTACTCTATTGCCACTAATTTCTTGAGCAAAAGCTCTTACTGGTATTTTGTCTGAGACTCTAGTGCTTTCAGCTGTTGTTAATACTTTAAAAGGTTTTTTAGATAAATAATCATAAGTAAAGATAGAGGTAGAACCAGATTTAGATTCTATTTCACTAATCGAAACAGTATCTATAATTCTAATAGCAATACCATCAGATTCTTTTATAAGTATTTCCATTTCTTTGATTTTTAACTCATCTCTTAATGTGTCACCACTGTAAGGTAAATTAAAAATTAACTTTATAGCATCTACTTTGTTTTCAACAAACTGAACAACAGTACTTCTATAAGCGTCTGATTGATCGTCTTGACTTATTCTAGGTATATCTTGCTTTATATACATAAAATAACCATCTTGCTTAGGTATAAAAGCTATTTGAGTAAAAGGAGCCATTAAAGAATACTCATTGTCTTCGTATCTATATCTATAACTAAATCTAACAAATAAGTTCTCTAAATAAGACGGATCACCTGCAAAGTTTTTATCATAATAAGGGTTAGGTTGAAATATTAATTTAGTACCATCAGCTAAAGCTGGACTAATAGTGGGAGTTGTTAATATTGTCTGAGCAGCTGCGTCAGCTATACCTACATCTGATCCTGTATATATTATATCACCAGTAGCATCTTCATAATACACTTTATCATTAGTAGAAGGCCAAACACCTTGAGCATTGTCAATATTAGGATTACCTCCACCGTCAAAAGTTCCGTTACATAAAACGCTTCCACCATTAGGTAAAAATAAACTAGTAACATCTTTCATTGTAGTTTCATAATCACCAGGTGATAATACGCTTTCTTGAAAAAGATTTATAGGTTGCCATGGGTTATATTTAGCTACAGATATTTGATCTTCTGTAGTGTAATATGTTAATCCTTCAGCTTCAGCTCTATCTACGTTTATAACTCTAGGTTGATTTCTATTATCAGTCCAATAAAGTAAACCTTCTAAAAGATTAACACCATAAATAGGATTTGTTGTAGAAAAGTTTAAAAAAGCGCCTTCAACTAGCTTTATTGGATTAGTACCAATTACAACTGGATCTTGTGTATTATATCTTACTATACAAGATTTATTGCTTAAACTATAGTTTAATTGATCTGGATTTGGATCAGCATACTGAGTAAGAAATAAATATATATTACTTGTAGATTCATCAGTCAAATAACCTATACATCTTACATCTGTTCCAGCTATACCAATATCACTCTGAAAGTTAAACACCTCTTCATTACCTAAAACATTTTCTAACTCTCCAACATCTGGTCCTTCTGACTTGCTAACTTGTATATTTTTAGCGTCTCTATACTCTCCATTAGGAACTAAACGAGCATCTAGGTCTTTATTAAGTTTACCTTTAACAAAGGTGTTAACAATTTTTGCCATTAAATTCTAGTGTTTTATCCATTTAGATTTACCACGCATAACCTGTGTGATTTCCTCTAGTTTTATATTTGATAATCTTATCTTAGCGTTACGTAAAGCAGCGTATCTATCTTTTTTATATCTTTGTACTACACCTTCTGGTTGACCAGCTCTTACTGATACTATATTATACAACATGCTTTTGTACATAGCGTCTTCAGCTAATTTAGGTACTTTAGTATCTAAATCATAAGCTAAACCATCAGATATATATTCTATTACAACTAACCTATCTACTAAATTGCTAGAAAAAGTAAAATGACCAGTTCTTTCGTTAATACCAAAAAAACCGTTAGAGTTAGAATACTGAGGATCTATACCGTATAATCTACCCCAGTTCCAAGGTCCATTTAAACTCCATAAATCTGAATTAGCATAACCAAACCAATCAAAGTCAGCATACCAAGTTCCGTTTATTAATTTTTGATTAGCATTTCTCCATCTTTCTTCAGTAAGAGAAGTTCCTTCTATATCTTGACCAAAAGTATCTTGTGTTGGCACACCATCATCACCTTGTACTAAATTATAATATGGGTTTGTAGTAATATTATTGTTAGGATATAAAGGATGTTTTACTCCTAAAGCATCTATCCAAGAAATATTAACATAATTAACGTAGTCTTGAGGTATTACTAAAGATAAACTAGCTGGAACTGTTAGTTCTTGAGATTTAATACTTTTTAAAGTATCATAACTAAATTCCTGTAGACTTCTTTTTGCAAAGAAAACAACATCAGATTTTTTACATGTTTGTATTATTTTTCCATCACCAACATAACCAACCATAAAGTTATTTACAATATCGTTTAGCTTAACATATTGGTAACCTCCATAATTATCTTCTACAGTATCACCAAAAGCTTTTTCAGCTTCAGTAGCACCGTATATTCCTCCGTCTAATTTTTTTAATTGTATAACTATAAACGTTCCAGGAGGTGGCGCAACTCCAAATTTTAAAACATTATTTTCTACATCAAAAACACCTGCTCCATTTGTTTCAACATAAGTACCTGGTAAGCCAGTCGCACTAGAATAAACTTTAAAATTATTTAATGCGTAAGTGTTTACAGTAGGGTCTGAAGTAAAATAAACTAAATCTTGGTTAAAAGTAGCTGGATAATCAGTACCACCAGTTGATTGAAAACCTTGAGCTCCTTGATAATACTGCGCGTTTGTTTCTGTTATATGTGCCATTATGCTTTTTCGTTTTGTTGTACTTTAGCAGCTTCTTGTGTAGCTGCTTGTATTATTTCTGGATCTCTTATTATTACTCCAGCGTATTTTAATATACCAGTAATCAAGTTTGTTTGTTCTGATTCATCTATTTCGAACATAACAGAATTGTTAAAGTCATATAAGTATTGCCCTAAAGTTCCTGTAGTAAAAGCCCACGATGGATTTCTTGGATTTACAACACAGTTAACCTTTACAGAGTCTGGTTTTGGTGATATTTTTAAAGCTACTATATAAAAACTCGCAGATAGTACGTTAGTTATATAACACAAAGGATATTGTGTTGTAGGAGAAGTTAATTTAGAGTTCGTTATTTCTGTAAACTCTTTTTTACTAGCAAACTCAGTTACTGAATTTAAAGTTGGATTTCCATCGTAAGTAGATATAATCTCACCTGTTCTATATAAAGATCTAGAAGGGTTATTATATGTCCATATATCATCAACAGCGCTGTAAATAAAGTCAACATCTTGTTCAAAATAAGATATTTTAAAAGCGTTGTCTTTAAACATATTAAAAAACTCAGTATCATTTTGTATGTTTTGCTGATTAGCTCTATTTAATTGATTTCCATCTGGAAAATAAGAATTAAATATTTCTTTTTGAACTTGAGTAGCTAAACTATTAAATTCAGCAGGTGGTATATAACCTCTCTGCTCTTTATTTAAAATGTACAATACTGTTGTGTATACTGTATTTATATCTACCATTATATTTTTTTTATTATAATATAGAGGTGACTAATGTCACCCCTTATATTATTATCACTTGTTAATTTAGTTTTTTATCTATAGATTTATAGATTTCTACACCTTCATCGGTTTTTAAGAAACTAGCAAACGCACTATATGGATTTTCATCAAACGGTACATTCATTAATTTTCTATCATTTGATCCCCAGAAGAAAGTTCTTTGATCTTGAGATATTTTTATTATGCCAGCTTCTCTAGCTCTAATCGCTAAGTTTCTTAACATTACATTATCATCACTAGCTAAGTCCATAAATAATCTAGGATTTCTTCTAGCGAAAAGTAATAGATCTCTTTTTATTTCTTTAGAACTCATAGTTGTAACTTTTGATCCTAATTCAACTCTCATTATAGCTTCAGCTTGATCTATTTCTATATTTCTAGCAGCGTTTAACGCGTCTATTTCCCATTCAATGTTTTCTAATTCATTAGAAGCAACAGCAACAGGTTTAAATTCATAATACAATTTATCTTTTAAAGGGTGATATAAACTTAATAGTTTTTGTAAAGCAATATCAGAAGATGGAACATTTAATGTCCCGTCTTTAAAGACAATATGTCCTAATGTAGCTTCTCCTGTTTGCTCGTCTGCAAATGGAGAACTCATGTTTGTTGCATACCTTAATTCTCTTTGTTTTTGCTTGCTTGAATCAAACCAAAGTAAAGCATGTTTTCTAGTATGTTTACCTGGTATAGTTAGAGTTAAAGGTGATTTTCTACCTTTTAAGTAATAAACTCTATTTTTTATTTCCCACTCAGGTTTTTTTATTTGTGGTTTTTCTTTTTTTGGTGTAGTTTTTACTACAACTTCTTGAGGTGCAACCTCAACAGTTTCTTCTGCTTTAGCTTTTTTAGCCATAATATAATATAATTAAATAGTTTATAAAAGTAATAATTACCCCCGTTGATATAACGAGGGTAAGAATTACATTAGTATTGAGTTATTACACTCCTTTGAATAATACAAAGTTGTTAGCAGCTTGAGTTACTAAACATCTTTCTGATAGGAAGTTTACTTCCATAGCATCAAGAGTTGAAGTAAATGCACCACCAGCAGAACCAGTAATCCAAGATTTCATTCTTCTGTCATCAGCTTGTGAAGCTCTATAACGAACATGTAAGAATGGTCTTCTGATGTTAGTTCCTAAGATTTGATCGTAAACAGTTGATGTTCCAGCTGGTATTAATACACCTTCGATTGAATTGATACCTACGATAGCACCTCTTGTAGAAGCATCATTTAAGTATTTCCAATCAGTTTTGTAAAAGTCATAAGAACCTCTTCTGAAACCACTGAAACCTAAGTTTAAAGCCATTTCTTCTGAGTTTTCAAATAAACCGAAAGCTACACCACCGTTAAATCCTGCAGAAATACCCGCAAGCATATCATCAAAATCTAAAGCTGTTTGTCTTTGTAAGAAAAGCATGTTTTCTTCAATCGCACCTTGAGTATCTAAGTTTCTAAGAATTTCATCAAAATCAGAAATACCTGTTGCAGCAGTAAATCCTACTTCAACATTACCTCTGTCTTCAATTGCAGCAAATAAACCTTGAGTACCTGGTAATTGTGATTGTTGATAAACACCTGCACCAGCATTGTCATTTAATTCACCTTCTACACATACCATCTCTAGGTAATCTTCAAATCTTAATCTTGTTTCAGACTCAGATTTTAAATACCATAAGTATCCTGAAGCTCCATCTTCTGTAGCAACTTCTACCCAACCAATTTGTGCCATATCAGAACCAGATACTACGTACTGATCTCTAATAATAACTGGTGAGTTAGCATACTGAGTAAGTCTAGGCTCTACGCTATTTCTAACATTAGAGTTACCAGCACCACCAGCATCTATACTTGTTCCTTTAGTATAAGCAGAACCATATACAAACACTTTCAAGCCAGCAGCAGAAAATCCTTGAGTAGTCAAATCATTAGCTGAATCTTGGAAAGATGTTACTTCGATAGTACCACCAACACCTACAGTAGAAGCAGTAACGATACATTTAGCTTCTAATCCAGTTGCTGGATCTAAAACTACTACTGTATCATTGATGCTCATTACGTTTTCTTGTATTGGAGCTGGAGCAACTGAAATTGCAATTGTTAAAGTTGTTGTTCCTGCACCAACAGCTGTAATACTTACGCCGTCATATGCAATGTGTAATCTATTTTGTTCAGACCAGATTACTTGATCAGATGTCATTGGCATTTCTGCACCGACCATTCTTAAAAATCCAGATAACGTTCTGTTTCCATAACGCTCTACTTCTTGTTCGTAGACCTCTGGTAAATATTGTTGGATAAAATCATTAGCACCTCCGGTGTTAAATTGTAAATAGTTAGTATTTAGCAATTGTTGTTCCTGAGATGGTAAAATAGATCCAAATTGTGGACTTAATGTTCCCATAATTAATAATTGTTTTTAGTTAAATTTGTGTTTTTTTATTCTAAGTTTTGTAGAATCCGCGCCACTAATTGATTTCACTTTCATTCCACCAACAAAAACTTCACCAGTATTACCTTCTCTTGCTTTTACACTAGTAAGATTTTTAGATTTGTTTAATACATCTTTAACAGCATCGGCTTTACCTTGCTCATAAAAATGTGTAGCTATTTTATCTACGTTTTCAGCAGCATACATTGCTTTGTGATAACCATTCGGATCTACTACACTACCATCTGCGTCTAGGAACTTCCCTATCAGATTGTTAATATTTGACTGGTTCTCTGCGACTACATCACGGTTTTGAATATTATACTTATACTTTTTACCACTAACATCAAAATCAAAACCTTTGAATTGATCGCTAAATAGCTCTTGAGTATTTTGTTTAAACTCCGCATGTAGTTGCTCAGCTTGTTCTTGCTGTTTATTGTAACGATTGAAAAAATCCATAGCTTTTTGTTGATCTTGAGTAACACCTGGTCGAGATTTTATTTCGTCATAGTATTTGTCTTTTAGATCATCTAAATAAGTTCTAGCTTTAGCTACTTCTTCTTTAAAAGCTAATTTTTTCTTTCGTATATCTTTTTCCTCGTCTATATCAGTATCCCATGTAAAATCTTCTAATATTATTTCTACATCTTCACTATCTAAATGAGGTTTATTTTTTTTGTAATATTCTTTTAATAACGCTTTTTCATCTATTTTACTATAATCAGCGTTTAATCTAACATAATCTTCTACAGTACCTCCTGTATCTTGCATGAAATCTACTAGTTTTTCTACATTTTCAGGTAATTTTTTACCTAATACTTGCTCGTCTCTTTTAGCTTCTTTTACTTGAGACTCAACTTTTTTGATTTCTTGATCAGTTACTTCTTTGATTGGAGAAAACCCTTCAACAGTCTTGTTGGACTCTTGTATAGATTCTCCCACCTTTGCGCTATCTCCGGATGGTTTTTCCACAGGTACTTCCTTTGTTTCTCCGATTTGAATGGCATTATCTTCTTTTTTAATTTCTACTTTCTTAACATTAGGTTCTAATTTAACTAAAGGTTCTTTTGGATTAATATTAACCTTTTTTGTTTCTTGTTTTTCGTTACCTAATTGTTTTGGTTTTTTTGGCTTTGCTTTTAATTTAAACTCACCCTCTTGTTTAACCTCTGCGGTTTCTGTTTGTTTTGACATAATATAATATAATTAAATAGTTACTACTAAATAGAAGTTTGTGTACCAGAAACTAATTGACTTTGCAATTTAAAATCTATAGGATTACTATCATTTTTTCTTTGCGCAATCATTTTACTTTGCTGCGTACCTTCCATCTTTATTCTCTCGTCTTTACGATTTTCTCTTTGTTTTTCTCTTGCATTCACGCTTTGTTCTTCTAGCTTAGCTAGTTCCATTGCGTTTTGATGTTGTTGCATCATTTTTTGTTGATCTAACTGTGCTTGTAATTGCATGCGATCTTTTTCAAATTCACTTTTAGCTTTTTCATACTCTACGTTAGCGCCAGATATAGCTTGTTGTTTTTGTACTTCAGCTAAAGCTGTTTTTTCAGCTGTAGAAGCTTGAGCTTCACCTTGAGCAGCTATATTAGCTTGTTGAACTTGTTGGTCTTGTTTTTCTTTTTGCTTACGTTTTACTTTAAGCATTTGATTAGCTAATTTAAGGTTTTTTATTTGTCTTAAATCTATAGCGTCTTCAACATCAATATTGCCAGCTTGTAAAGCAATTTGTATATTTGCTTCTAATTGTTGTCTTTCTTCTTCATCTGGTTCTAGTTCTAAGAAAATTCCAAAATCATGTAAATTTAAATTAGATATTTCATTTAAAGTTTTAACATTAAATGTTGATATAGAATTCTGTAAAGAAGATCTTGTTAGTGGAAACTCTAAAGCATCCGCTACTTTTAAGCTAATATTTTCTGCTAGTTTAAGAGTTAAATATAAACTAGACTGCACAATATGTCTAGTAGCTACATTAGACGCGTTAGCGGCTAATTTCTGTAACCCTACTAACGTGTTACGATCAGGTAAACTACCATCTCTAGCCTCGTTTAGTCCCGTTACATCACGTATCATTTGTAAGTAATATTGATACGTGCTAATTAAGCTTTGTATTTTACCTTGTCCTGTAGAAGAACTAAGTTCTTGTATAGGTACTTTGCCAGGATTCATATCGCCTTCTTGCGTTAACGATCTACCAACAATACTACCAGTTTGGAAATACATATTTAAAGCCTCTGCTGGATTGTAGTTTGTTCCATTACCTAAATCAACTTCTGCTATTCCGTCCATGTCTAAATAAACACCGTCAGGAACCATTCTTGATAAAACCTGTTGTAATTTTAAATGAGTCAATTGTATCATATCAGCAAACCCAGTACATTTACTTACAATAGATTCTATTCTACCTTTGTATATTCTTGGAGCACATATAGCGTAATTCATTCTTACTTTTGTAGTATCTGCAAAAGGTCTTGTCATATTTTCTGCTAACTCCCATTTAAGCATTGTGTTTGTGCCTAATACTTTAGCGCCGCTATATAAAACTTCTATAGATCTTGATACTCTTTCAAAGTTATCATTTTCTGGTGGATTAAAAGTGTCTGGTTTTTCAATAGCTTTTATTAAACCTTGATCAGTTTGCTTTATTTTAAATACTTGGTTACTGTATGTTTTATAATCAAAATATAAAACCTGAACAGTATTAGTGTCATAATCACCCCAACCTGTAACATAAGATCTATTGCCAGGCATTGATTGTATTCTTTTAAGCTCTTCTTCAGTTATGTTTGGAAACTCTTTTTTAAGCTCTGGTATTGTAATAGCTTTTAATTCACCTACATAATATATATCTTCAAAATTAGGATCTTCAGTATAAGAATAAACCATATAAGCAGGATCAACATAGTCAACAGTAACACCGTTAGATGTGTTAAAGTTTGTTTTAGCTGCTGCTATCCCACAAACAGTTAAATCCATGTTTAATCTACGTTTAGTTAGGTCAAATTTATTTTGAGCTAATATACTAGATATAGCTTCTTCTTCTGCAATCTCTACACTTTGTTTGTAAGATAATTGCATGTGCAACTCTAACTCTTCTTTTGTTTCTGGAATTAAATCTTTACTAGGTGCTTGGTATAAATCAATACCTAAAGTTTGCTGCAAGTTTTCTAAATATTCTTTAGACAACATATCTTCATATATTTTTGAAGCATAACTAGTTCTTTTCTTTATAGCTTCAGGATCTTGAGCATAAGCTTTTATATCATAAGTTTTAGAAGATATACCGTTTACTAATATATCTACAAACTTTGATAGTATTGGAACAGGTTTCCAGTCTAAATTTAAATAAGACAAATCACCGTTTATAGCTAATTCGTCTTTGTATTTTTGAATAGATTGCTCTCCTCTAGCATATGTTCTTAACATGTGGAAGTTATTCCAGTTAGTTAAGTATCTATTACCACTAGTCCTTCCTTGAGAAAACCACTCTTGCTCAATAGCTTGAGCTACTTGAGAACCGTATTCTAAGCTTGCTTTTTCCGCATCACTTACTACTTGACTTGGGAAAGGACTGTTAGTGTTAGTATATATATTCATTTAAGTTATTATTTTTGATGTATCACCTTTGTTATTATATCTTTTTATACCTAAATCAATAGATTTTAATTCTCTTTTAGCAAATGGTGTATATCTGTGTTTATTACAAGCCATTAAAGCTAGGCCAGAACTAATAGAAGCATCATGAGAAGTTCTATTATTTATATTAAATTTAGCCCAGTCTTCTAACGTTCTTTGTAAATACATATCACCATAACCAGTTTCTTTTAAACCTACAAAGTGTTCAATATATGTTTCTATTGCAGCAGCATGAGCTTGTTTTATATCTTCACTTGAATTAGGTATACCACCTATTTCTCTTTCTGTTATAGATAATTTGTTTCTTTTTTTATCTGGTCTATTCATAGCAAAACCTCTATAACCTCTTTTTTTGAAATAATAAAGTAATCTTGGTTTATTATTTTCTGCTAGTATAGGCATACCATAAAATACACACGCCATAAGAACATCTTCAAAAAATATTTCAGCAGTTTGAGGTCTTGCTATATATTCTAAAAAAAAATGATTAGGTGGAACATGTTCCATAGAAAACTTAGTTAAACCATGTAATGCTCCATTAGATCCTTTACCATCTACTGTTCCTGAGATATCATAACTATCACATCCAAAAGCTCCAACATGGTCATTACCAGGATGCTTTACTCCATTTTTTATAATCACATTGTTTTGGAGATTTTTATCTGGTATCCAACTAATTCTAAATCTACCATCTTTTTTAGGATAGAATATAACTTTAGTATCTTTTACTCCTCTTTCCCATTGAAATGTTCCTGTTGTAACACTTGCTTTATTGTTTAACTCATCGTTATAATCTATTTGCTCATAGATTTTTACTAGATTAAATAAACTCTGTTTAGTTTCATCTCTGAAAGCATGCGCTTCAGTTCTTGGAAATTGCCTATAATACTCGTTTAAACTATCT
>WLWE01000881.1_pt1 | contig 24398 bp, 6 predicted proteins | sample 6718301 | NCBI WGS metagenome assembly WLWE01 (sample SAMN12718691, study PRJNA515312) | sponge metagenome | isolation source: marine sponge | host: Mycale hentscheli | place: New Zealand: South Island, Marlborough, Capsize Point | collected 2003-05-01 | reverse complement strand
TAGACCACCATTTGTTGGTGAGTGGTTAATAATAACTTCGCCATCAGCATTTGCTCTGACACCATAGTCATTAGATAGAGAAGTATCAATAGTACCAACTCTTAAATCTGCTGTAGCAATAATATTATTTCCAGTCAGAGACAGGTTTGTTGACCCTGTTTGTGATGTAAATGTATCGGATTTTACTGTACCAAAAGATGCTGTTTGTACAGATGAATTACCTCTAGATAGTACATTATCTAAAGTAGAAGTTTCTGTATAAGCAGTCAGGTATCCTGCAGCACCATGATCACCCCAACTATATGCAGCATCCCAAGATGTGTTGTTATAGTTAAGAGGGGTTATGGTTCTAGTAGTCTGTCCTAGAGTAAGAGTAATAGAATCTTGAGGACCAAGATTAGTGATGTTTAGGTCGTTAACAAAATTTTGATTTACTCTCGTGTCAATAGCAGTATTTGCTCTGGCATCTGTGTAATAAAGATTAGTTCCTTCGAGAACTGAAGATGTGGAAAACTCATTGAATGCTAGATCAATTGTTAGAGATCCGTTGGCATCATCATAAGTAACAGCCGTTCCGATACCACCTTGCAATAGAGCAGCAACTCTATCGTCTACCTTTTCATCAAAGCTGACATCAATATTATTAACATCAGAAGCAAGTGAGTTAATCTCTTGCCTCTGCTGATCAAGGGTATATGTAATTGGTACGTTTCTTAATGGCATGATACCAGACTATTCCTCTATTTTAGTATTTATCTTACTTGTTATAATAACCACGGGGATACAGTAAACCCTCATGTGGTCTTCTACCTGTCAGGAAACCACCGTCAGCAGAATGAGATCCACCAGCACCATCAGCCATGTCACTCATTAAATGATTTAGAGGGTTCGTTGCTGTACTTTGAGATCTGGAAGTTCCTGAATGTACTGTAGGTATAAAATCAGTATTTGTATTTGCAATTAATTGTGTAGTTGTGAATCCAGATACTACACTAGTTAGATTTGAAAAAGTAAAATCTGCCATCAGGTAGTCCTCGCTAGGAATAGCATACCTTCACTAGAATTATTAGACACCCCATCTAAACCAGTTTGTTGTGTTTGATATGCTGCTTGGATAACCTCATAAATTTCAGATCCACTTACTGTAACTGTATCACCTGGTCTAAATTCTGTTAGTCCTGGAGTTGTTACTACTTGTAGTAATACAAAATCATCTGGTAGATAATATGGGCAAGGAATCATTAGTTGTGAAATTGGAATAGTTTTGATAGGCTTGTAGTAATCTGCAGCGGCATCCACTACTACGTTATTGTACTTATCGTATGTACTATTTCTGTAATATGTAGACCTAGCATGAGCTGTCGCATCATTAATATTATTGTAATAATCATCTATGAAGTAATAAGATGCACTATATCCTCTCATATATCCATAGTAAGCATTCCTTGCCTGACTATTAGATATCACTGGTTCACGGTTTGCTCCATAATATTGAGAATATCCACTGTAATAACTGGGTACTTGTGTGTTTAATCTTATTGCTTGATTTCCAACAACCTCATATTTAGTAATTCCTGCCAAGTATACTTCATCTAAATCAAATACACCATTACCATATCCATCACCTGCATGAAAACTAAATGCACCAAAAGGTTCAGTTTTTTCATTGATTGTTTGGGTGAATTGAATAACCGCAAAATTTGTATCTTGAGGTGATTGAGCTCTAAAGGTTTTAATCTGCATTGGATATGCAGTTGGAGTTGAACCTGTACTCAAAGTCATATTAGTCACACTACTGGTGATATTCCAACTTTGTTTATCTAATCCGTCATAACCAGTAAATGCTCCCCATTCATCATTAGCGGTGTCTAAAGTTGAAGATGTTCCTTTGCGGTTTAAAAACTCCCATCCAGTACCAGCTTGCATTCTTAACTGCCAAGCGGTGCTAGCACTACCTGTTAGATAAAAAGAATAAAATGTATTTGAATATTTTTTAGTGGCGTCGTTTTCTACATTGAGAATAGCAAAAGCACCTACACCAGATTTTTGGTAGAAATTAGATCCTCCACCTAATGTAGTTACCTTAATACCAGCAACACCATCGTGTGCATTGGTGTATGATTCTGGTGTTGGAACACCAAATCTAATATCGCCAGTTGTAGCAGTACCACCAACCAGTTCTCCTGGAATTGTAAATTCTTCATTATCAGACCATCCAGATCCAATACTGTGAATGGTGACATTTTGTATTTCACCATGATTATATCCACCTCTCCAAACTCTCAACTTAAGTTCAGATCTTCCCCCAGATGCAGGTACGGTATATTTCCAATACGGTTTAGCCACTACTTGAGTTGGGTAGCTAGCATTAATATAACTAGGAAGAAGAGTGATTACTCCTTTTGCATTTGAAGTAGTTTCACTACAATAGATATATTTTTTAGTACCATCTTCTCCAGGTCTTCCCAAAAACGATGGATTTAGAAGTGATGAAGGATAAAGGGGTTCTGATTCTGCTTGTTCATATGATGTAGTAATCCAAGATAAATTACTACCAGGAGCACAACTAATATTAGTAGGACTATTTCTGTAAGATATGTTATTGCTGTCGTTTGTATCTCTAGCTCCATCAAGAGATGAAGTGGGAGTATATCCATATGTAGAATCATTATAAACAATTCTTTGATTAGTATCAAATGAATCTACATCTCTACACAGAGTAAAATTGGTTGCATTTCCGTTATCATTTTCAAATTGAATAGTATCACCATAGTAAATGTCAATGTTGGGATTTACATAAGCAGTGCCTTGATCGTCTTGAGTGAAGCATTCAAATGTGCCACTGTATCCTGTATAACCATCAATATCAATCTTGACTCCATTGTTAGCATTTGATAATGTTGTGGCTAAACTAAATCTATCTCGGTTTACTTTAATAATATAATATATCGTATTTTTAGTAATATTGGTACCTAGATCATATAATGCATCTGTTTGTCCTTTTGCATAACGTACAGCATCTCCCGTCGAAAATCCATGACGATCCGATCTAATCTCATCATTGGTTATATCAACAAAAGTAGTGTTGTATAGATACTCTTCAACGTAGTGTTGAACGCGATAATTATTACCGGTTGCATCCGTTACACGATACTTATGAGTCTTGTAGCTCCCCCAGTTAATCTCACCTTGATCACCACCATTAGCCTGTCTAAGAGAACTTAATGACCCATTGAATATTGTGGAAGTTCCATCGGGAGCCACACAAATTTGAGGAACACCAGTTGTAGTTGATCCTGCATTCATTCCTAGATTACTCAATGCAGTTTCAAGAGCATCCATCAAATTTTGTTTTGTCCATCCAGTGTTGCCATTGTTTACATCAATGACTGATTTTAAAACTGACATTTAATTATTCTCCGATCTGTAGTGCTGTTAGTGTTACGGTAACCGTGGATGCGGATCCACTTCTATTTGTTACTGAAAGATAAATTGTAGTTGTTCTAGGACTATCATTATTAAATCCCATAATACCAGGAGTAATTAGTATAGATTCTGCTGTAGTAGTTCTTACTTCAGCAATAACACCACTACCAGGAGAAGGATCTGCTCCTTCACTTCTACTTTGATCGGCATCTCTAGAAGTATCATCGGTGTATACTCTGACCCATGCCGCTGCGTCAGTTTCAATCTTAAATAATGAATACGCTTTGTAACCTGTAATATTTAGTTCTGCGGTTGCGTCATCAGCAAGTGATGATGTAGTACCTGTAAGATCTTGAATCTGTGGTACGCTAGAACCGCCTGTAGCAGTAAGAACACCAGCACTATCAATAGATAAACCAGAACCAATTCTGACGCCACCTAAAGTTCCTGCTGCAGCGATTGGTAGTGTATAACCACCAGCAACAGCAGAGATATTACCACTAGCATCTAGTGTGATTGTAGTACCGTCAGGAATTACACCACCAAGTGTAGATGTTGTAGCAGCAGGTAATGTATATGCAGATGGAATAGATGGCTTGTTAAGGATCTGTGCTAATCCAGTAGTAGCATCCCAATCTGATTGGACTGGAGCAACGCTATTAATCGTAACTTTTTTATTAGCACTATCCCAAGTAATATCAGTTCCGTTGCTTCCTGCAAATTCAATAGTGTCATCATTATTAGCAGCATCACGCAATGTAAGAATTGCATTGTTACTGGTTGTATTTGAACCAAGTAGATCGTAGGTAGTGCCTCCACTACCACCAGTTACTACAGCATCAATACTATTTGCAGCGTCATCATATGTAAAAGTAATACCAGTATGAGTTCCATTACTGAATAACAATGCTGCAGCATCTTGTGCATCTTCTGCTGTATATGATCCACCACCACCGCTACCAGATGGTGCTCTGAAGGTAAGTGTGTTAGCATCGGTTCTTTCTACAACTAGACCGTCAGCACCAGCAAATGTAATCTCATCAGTAGTTCCAGCATTATCAGTTAGAGTAAGTTTAGAATTCGCAGATCCTGATGCAGTCTCTGCAGAGATAGAATATGTAGAGTTTGCAATGTCTGCAGTCAAATCAAATTGAATCTCATCACCAGAATCACTAATTGCTAGTCCATTTCCTGCAACTAAAACAATTTGATCTGTAGTACCGCCAGAATCTTCAAGTCTAATTATTTTTCTTGCGTTATTCTCTGACGTAGTCCCTGCAGTGTAATCAAGAGCATTGATATTATAAGTAAGTTGAGTATTACCTAAAAGTGTTGCAAAATCTGAAGACGTGGTACTATTTGTAGTTACCAATCTTTGACTGGTCCAACTTACTCCATTGGAGTAATACATGATGTTGGTGTCATCTGCATATCCAAAAGCTCCTTCACTACTACTAGCAGAAGGAAAACTAGATATCGTACTATATGATGACGACCCAGATGTTGACAGGACACCAGTATTAATGGTTAAACCAGAACCAACTTTAATACCACCAAGAGTCGAAGCTGATGCTGTAGGTAAAACATAATTAGATCCGCCGCCACCTCCAACAACCGATACGGTAGGAGTAGATGCATAAACTAAAAGAACTCCACCAAAAGTTGCTGGAGATAATGGTGTAACACCATCATTTCCTAACCACGTTGCTGTAAATCCTGTGGTGCTTTTGTTGGTTATACTAACAGTATGAGTGTCATATTGTTCTCTTTCTGCTAGTACATAATAGTCTGCATCGGATTGGGCAGTGCTGAAGGTGAAATCCATTTCACCATTAGTTTGCTCATAAGCACCCCAAGTCATCCCAGTGCCAGTGCCAGCAGTAGCTACATCTACAAAAGCGTATGCAACTGGAGCAATAACTGACGAATTACCAGAAGGAACTGCAGGACCCCAAGCTGTTCCACCAGCACCATCACTAGTAAGGACTTCTCCATTACTTCCTGTTGATGATGGGAAAGTAACTCCTGATAAAGTTGCAGTACCAGTTACATCAATATTGCCAGTGAAATTAATATTTCCATTAAGAGTAGCACCAGAAGCTGTAAATACTGCTCTATCAGTTAAACCATTCTCATTTGTAATTCTGACAGCAGGACCAGCACCAAGAATTAAATCTGCGCTACCGCCAGGAGTTCTTACATAAAATCTATTGGTGGAGGATGTATAAGAGATACGACCATCACTACTAGCACCAAAGTTTAATACTTCATTATCAGCAATTGCAATAGCATCATTGAACTGGGTAGTTCCACTAAAGGTGAGGTTTTCAGTTGTAATAGAACCTCTAGCAGTTACTGTTGCTAGCGTATCAGTCAACGCTGTTAGATATCCTGCAGCACCATGATCGCCCCAACCATATGCAGTGTCCCAATTAGCAATATCAGTAAAAGTAAATGATGTGCCAGACTGTCCGAATGTAATGTCTCCTATAACCCATGCGCCATTGGCATCTGTTCCTAATTTAGGATCAGGACCATAATATAAGTCTGCTCCTGCATTGGTTTTAAATATTGCATGAATTACATCCGAATTATCTTTTAGATAAATCTTATCGGATTTAATTTGAAAATCTGCACCGTTACTAGTAATACTTAAACTAGCTAGTCCACCGATATTAATTTCTCTGTTAGCAGGTAGATCAAGATCTAAAGCATAATTACCAGTTACTGATAGGTTGCCAGTTACAGATAAGTCAGTTACAGATAAATCTGCATTAATCGTTACATCACCAGTAAAAGTTTTATCTCCACCAAATGTTTGTACACCATCGACAGCGGTATCCAAATCTACAGCAATTTCGTTAATCTCCAAGCGTTGCTGCTCAAGAGTATGAGACTTTGGTACGTTACGTAGTGTCATTTGATTAGCTGCTTAAGGAGGGACTTAATTTCGGACATTTCTTCCTTCAAAGTATTTATTTCGCTTACTACATTCTTAAATTCATTGGAAAATGATTTACGAGGTTTGTTGGTGCAAATAATTGCACCAGTTTCCATATCTCGCACAAATCCTTCTTGTCCTTCGACTTTTACATATTTCATATTAGAAGGATGCAACTGCTCTCATGTCTTGGATTTTAGGGACATATGCAGGATTATCAGATTTCATAACAATTTTAATTGCAAAGGAAGAGAAGTCAGGTAAGTCTTCTTTACTGAACTTCAATTCTTGATATGAAGACTGGGACTCAAACTGACCCGAGATGCTATTTTCTGCTGTCGCAATAACATCATCATCGGAAGCACCGTTATTATTGAAGTATTCCCAGTTAAGGTCATCAAACTTTTGTTGGGATGCTTCAGGTTTAACTTTATATAGAACTTGCAAGTTGCTGACATCACTTACATTAACCGTGAGATTAACATTGATTCCAGAAGCAGGAGCGTTTAGAACAATTTCTCTAGTAACATACTTGGCAACACCAGAAGTATTTACAGATCCAGATTCATTAACATAATCAACACCTACTGTGTATGTCATAGATCTAATCTCTGCATACTTGGAAGTTTCAAACGAAGCTCCATCAAAGTCAATAAGATCTCCTACTCTGAATACATCAGCAAGCTGCTCACTTGTGGTGCTATTTATTGCATAATCACTACCGAGTGTAATCTCACTGGTGTAATTGTTATTAATGGGATTCTTATCATTTTCAAGAGTCAGAGTTTTGGTCTTGCTATCCCAAACAACTACCTTACCGCTGATCTTGTTCTCATACTTATCTACTCTTTGTGCAGGATTGAATGCAGTTACTGTAGTTCCAGTAACAAAATTAGGATTCTGATCAAAGATACCGTCATTAGAAATAGTAACCGTAATGCCTTCTAGATCTCCACCAGCAGCAGACTGTGTACTAAAGAACAATTGCTCGCCAATATCAAAGTTTACCGAGTTCTTAATCTTTACGTATACATCACTATCAATGACACGAAGAACTTCTGATTGTGCTCCTGATGTTACACCAGTAACATTTTGATTGATAACAATAGGAACAGCAGTACCAGCGTCTTCATTACCACTAACAGTAAACTTATAGACAGGAAAGAGTTGAATCTGTTGATATCTCTTGCCGTATCTATCTTCACTACCAACCGCGTTTTCAATTCTGTTGGTGATTGTTTTAACGGAAGCAGATCTCAAATCAATGACAGGTGATAGATAAGACTGCTCTGAAGACAACTTAAGTTTGTATGCTAGAGAAGTGTCTAGATTATTCAAGCTTTCATTGATGGTAGAAGCAACAACCTTTTGATTCAAGAAATACTGCTCTTCGTTCAAGAAGGTAGTTTCAAAGTCAGAGATAGAATAAGAAGTAAAATTAGTAGTATTACTATCAACAGGAACAATATTAGTAGTTCTTACCATGCTGTCAATCTTTGTACCAGAAACTTGTAGATATGGAATCTGTGCATAGAGTTTCTCATACTTTCTATTGTACGATGCTAGTACAGTTGAACCACCAAAGAATCCAGTGTCTGATGCTCTAGTAGGACCATAGATGTTATAAGTATCAATACCAACATTAGATACCTGGAACAACGATGATTCTACAGTGTTGGAATCATATCCAGCAAAATCTTCTAGACCTCTGAAGAATACTTTGGAGTCTCCGCCAGTTTCAAACCCATGATCTCTATGGTATACCTTAACAACAGAACTGTTGTTTTTAAAGAGACTAGATGTTGCTGTGCTATTTGCAAGCGCATATGTCTCCATTGGATTGTTTTCTAGCTTTGTGTATCCAGGATCTTCGTTTTTAATTAGAATTTCTCCAGGTCTGGAGTTATCAAATTCTGCTCTGTATAGAGTAAACTTAATATCCTCAAACAGATCTTCAGTCCAGTTATCTACGTTTTGTGATTTGAATACAGAACCAAGTAACGGTTGGGCATTAACAACGATACCAGAAGAGATGTCAGTATCACCTAGTCTAGATGCCCATAGTTCATATTCAATACTGTCACACTCGATATTGAGTGCATATTCAGAATTGTTTTGTAGGTATACTGGATACTCGAAGTTGAATCTAGTAGGAGTTGTAGATTGAATTGATCCTGCTTCATCAACGGCAATACCCATTCTGACTGCTGGTTCATCAATTTCAATTTCTGATTCAATTACAGCACCGTTGTTTCCAGCACCAGTTCCTCTAATAACAATAGATGGTGCTTCAGTATATCCTCTACCTGCTAGCGCAACTTCGCTAAAGAAGATTTGACCGCCAGAGACTTTAACAGATCCAGTAGCATTACTACCACCAGGTAGTTGAGGACTCTCTATAGTAATAGTTGCACTTTCGTATCCAGATCCAAGATTGGTAATATTGAGTTTAGATACACGACCAGAATCTTTTGCGATCTTCAATCCAATAGTAGCATTGTTTGCATTATTGTATGTGGTTACAGAATTTAAAGTCAGATCTTCATTAGCAATAAAAGAACTGCCATTATGGTTACTCAATACAAATGTATATACTTGCTCATTAGTGAGGAAGATATCACCATTAGAAGAAGGAACAACTTCAAAGTTATTTCTATCCAAAATTTTAGCAATAGGACCAGACGCAAGGCTCTGTCTACCAGTTATTGACTCGTCCTTTTTAATAGTGATGTTTCCAGAAGAATATACCTTGATAAAAGTATCAGGATATAGAGTGGTTTGAGTTCCAGGTAAAATATACTTGCCAGGTTTGCCACTCTCTACATTAGTGACGTAAACTCTCAAAGGAATAGTTGAACTCTTCTTATTGAAGAATAAATCAACACCAGTTGTAAACATACCACCTTCAAAGTTTTCCACAGAGAAAGTTTGTGCCATTGGGTTTGGTCTGGCAGTGTTCTCGGTATTACTATCAATAGTTTGCACACCTTCGTTTGCCTTGAAAATAGCAGGTGCTGTAGAGATGATGGATACAGGTGCTTCGGGTAGAAGACCTGTGGCATAGAACTTAACTTCTGCAAAAGAATCTACAGTAGTGATGTCAGAGTCACTAGAACTAGAAGTAAATCTAATTGTTTTTGCACCTGTAGAGAAATACAATTCTTCTGAAGTGTCATCCATAATCACTGTATTGACATCACCTGTCCAAGAAGTATTTTCCTTTGGAGCATATCCTGATGGGACTAGAATAATTCCACTAGCATTACCATACTCATCGGTAGTAATATTACCACTGAATACTGTTAGGGAGTTTCCTGCAATACCTGTAAATCTAGAGTCTGGATTAACCCACCGTCCAATGTCTCTCTTCTCCATAAAGACACTCAATTGTGTCTTTGGCTTCATTCTTCTAATGATAAATTTGATTGGGATAGATCTAGCAAAGAACTTAAGAGCATTTGCTACATTAGTACCATTAATAGTTTTGTATCCTACACCCTTCGCAATCTCATTATTTTGTGGACTGATATTAGAAGAAGTTGATGTAGTCGCACTCTGTACAGTTGCCTCTGCAGTTCTAGTATTATTTTCAGCAAAACTCTTCAGGTTGTAGAATGACTTATCTACACCAACCCAGTTAATAATAAACGAATTATAGATACTTGAGAATGCAACACGAACATCTTGCTTACCAAGGAATACAGAGAACAAATTGGTATTGTTATCTGTAACCAAAGGTGCCACAGTGTCATTGTACCACTGATCAACATTAGGATGAACAGCAGCATCACCTACATATTGTAAGACAACAAATGGGTTTGGATTTAAAGTTTTTGTAGCAAAATCATTATTCGCATAAGAAACATTAGAGAACGGTAGTGTTATAACACCATTAGAATTAGTATACCCAGCAATTCTTCTTTGGTCGGATCTGGTGTTAACTTCCTTCAGTGTAAAATTATCCTCTTTGGACTGTGGTCTCAATACAGATTGTTGTGCATCGATAGAACACAGATAATCGATAGATTTGACATTACCTACAGCATGAGTCTCGTAGTTATCAACTAGGAATCCACTCTTGGTCTTATCAATACCTAGAGTATCTTTAACTTGCATGTTGAGAGCTTGTTGCTCAAGAATACTCAACGTGGTGTAATACTCAAGACGCTCAATACGCTTCTCTAGTTTGCCGATGTCACGCATCGTAAAACGACGATTATCAACAGAAGTGATTCTTACATCTTTGCTCGACTTGGTGAATGCAGGGATAAAGATGTAATAGAGAGGAATGCCATCCTCAATGATTTCTGGTTTGCTTGGGTTGAGTGAAGAATTACCTTGCTTGATAATAAACTCACCTTTCTTGTTCAAGAAAACGCCATCAATTCTATCCAGATACTGTGATTCAGTAAAGGAAATAGTATATGGTAGAGATCTAGCAGAAGATGGTGTACTGGATACAGAACCACCTGCACCAATAAAGTTGATGTATTCTACTTGTGAGAGTAGTGAAGTATCTTGGAAACCAGTGATAATAGCAGTAGAGTCTACCTTCGGTCTGAAGTCAATGACGTTCTTCAAACTCAAGTTACCATGTACAGCAGAGTTGAAATCAGGGATCTCATCTGCTACAACACCTGCTTCATGAATATATGAGTCAACTGTATAGAAGTCACCTTGAGAATGCTCGAAGTAATCAAATGCTACAACTACTTGTCCTGCAGGTGGAGTAAAACCAGGTTTTAGTACGATTCTAGATACATCATAGAATGTATCTCTTTGTCCATCATCAAAAGTAAATCTATCAGTTAGATCAGTACCAACAACCAGGTTACCATTAACGTCAACTGTTGGAGGAGCAGATGTGGACCCTTCGTAAATGTATCTTACTTTAAATGCATCAGAGTAAGATAGAACTTCACTGCTATCACTATCGTAATCAAGACCACGTAGAGGCAATACCTGATCGCCAGCAGAGGTGATGACAATTCTCTTGTTTTTAATTGCTGTCTTGAGCTTCGGTCTACCTTTAGAAACTTCAATGGTAGCAGTCAACTTCAATTTGGGGAAGTTAGTTACATTATTACCAAAATAGTTACCAGGGAAGGTAAGTGTGATACTACCAGAAGATAGACCAGATGTGGCGTCAGTAGTATTAAGGATGCTGACAAAATCTGGAGACACATAAACAACATCACCAGTTTCAACCAGATCAGAACCACCCTTGTCTAGAACAGTGATTAGAAAATCTTTTTCCGTGAAAGGAACGAATCTCTGTGTACCAAAAGATAATTGAGCAGCAAATGTAATGTTGCCACCATTGTCGCTACCAGTAGTTACAAAATCTCTTCTAATGTAATAACTAATCTTGGTGTCTTCTGTGGACTTGACAAGACTACCAACTTCTTTACTACCAGTTGGGAACAGAAGTGTAGATGTGGTTCCATTTGTAATAATAGGACGCAATCTAACAACAGCTACTGATGTTACTGTATCAGGCAGGGCACTGTTGAAATAAATTCTGGACTTATCAGTTCCTTTTGGAATAGTTACTAGATCTACAATAAATTTGTTTAGTCTACCAGTATCATCATTAAATTGAATAACGTCACCTTGGACGAGCATGAGTGATGCATCTGCACCAAATCCATTACACTCAATATACTTGTAACCTTTAGTTCCACTAAATGTGTATTGGGTTACAGATTTTGTTTCGGAGAATTCTGTATCTTGAGTTTCGATATCAGCAGAGAACTTACTGGAAGATCCAAACTCTGAATATAGAGACTTAACATTCTGTGCTGTATAAGTCAGAACAGTGTTCTTGAATAGAACAGGAATGACATTAGCAACAATCGTACTAGTTCCTTCAATGTCAATAGTTGGAGGTGCAGAATATTCTGTCTGCAAAACATCTCTATTTAAAATTTCGATCTTATAAAGTGTTCCGCCATTGATGCCTACATTGACATCTTTAAGCTCGAAGCGAGTGCCATTGACAGAAACTCTGGATCCAGCAGTATATCCAGTCCCTTGTCTAGAAACAACAAAGTGAGAAATAGTATTTTCACCTGCAATACGTAGGAGATCTCCCTCTTCACTTGTAATTGTCTCACCAGGCAAGAAGGTCCCGTACAGAGTCTTAACATAAAGACTCTTACCAAGAGACAAGAATCCATTTGTATTGCCTTCTACAACCCCATAGGCACCGCTGGTAGAACCTGTGATGTATTTACCAGGTGCAAATCCGTTGCTAATAGTAGAATCTACAAGCAAACGAGTAAAGAATACTGGATTGAAATAGGATAGATTAAATTTACCATTGTAAATTGCTGTTCCATCAGCAAGTTTACCGCGAGAAATAACAATATCGGTGTCTGCATTAAATCCATCAGGTCTGCCAACTAGGCTGACATCTTTTGGTTTTGCTATACCAACCAAAGGTACAATAGTATTGCTATAGTCAACAATGTAACCTACATCATTAATCTCTTGCTGAACTTCTGCTAAAGACTTATAAAGGAATCTTCTTTTTGTGGATACATTATCATCATACTCAAGGAAGAGATTATCTAGAAAATCTTTTCTACCAAGAACAGTTAATTGCAAATACTGTGCGTTGACATCTCCAACTTCTGGTCTGGTTACTTTTGCAAAAGAAAGAACTTTTACGGATTCGGTAGACGCTACACCATTAGCAGAAGTTCTAGAAGAAACAAAGTAGAGAGTTTTGATATCTGCTTTATCAGAAGGAGTATTTGGTTCAATACTTGACTCATCAATAAGACCTAGATCAATTGCTGCTTGCAAGTAGATAGTCTTGATAGCATCATCTTTTCCATATCCAAGACCTCTTCTTTGGATAGTTTGGATGTAGTTAGTAGAAGACTCTAGATCATTGCTACCATTGACTCCATCATTATATGTGGAGTTTAGGAAGATAGTTGGATATGCAGTTAGATCAGCACCTTCGGCATTAAGAGGAAGAGTGTTGAATACATTGGTAATAGTAAACGATGCGAGACCGTTCGACTTGATTGTTACATTGTCTCTAGAAAGCGTATCCCTCGCTTTATCAACGTCAATATACTTTGTTTCTTTGTTGACAATTTCAAAACCACGAACATATGCTTTGCCAGGTCCGATGGTAGCAACCATCGTATCCGCTGCTTCAGAAGCACTCAATCCGCTAGGACCAATAAGTCCATTGACACCTGGTGCATATACACCACGATTACCTTCTCTTTGATAAAACTCTCTGATGTCAAAATCAAAAGAGTCTACGACGTAATCGCCAGACTCATCATAGGTTCTTCTAGCAAGAGTATTCTCAAGTGTATTATATGCAGCTTGTCTTACCTGCTTTTGGATAACTCCATTCTTAATAGAAAGAAGTTGAATAAAATTCTTGTCTGTAGTTTCTTCAAAAGAATATCGTACTAGACTTAAACTAATTTTTAGACGATGTGCTCCAGGAGCAGCATAATTGGAAGATCCAAATGCATTATCATATAGTGTGGGATCTTCTTCTGGAGTTACTAGAGTTTCAGTAACCTTAAAACCAACTTTTACAGAAGGATTGTCACTATAACCATCAACAACAATTAAATCGGCAGAATTTCTTACAAAATATCCATTAACAAAATATACGCCTTCTTCTACTTGTACAGCAGAAGCAAATCCCATGGCACCACTTTCTACAAATGTAGTAACTTGTGTGTCTGGGTCAGTTACTGCAACACTAGTAGGTAGAACAGACCCGTCAGTACCAACAACAAGAAGAGGGCTGTTAATGCCATCGACAACTTCGAGTGTTTCTCCTTGACGGAACCTTTCTTCATTTCCTCCATCACCAGCATTTAAATATTTTACGTAAAGAGTATCGGCACTATTATCGGTTGCACTTACAATAGATTGTACAAGAGCAACAACACCAGAAGATAATCCATTGATCTTTTGACCAATTAGATTATTGATATCATATTTTTGGTAAATGATTTCGTCATCTACACTTACAGCGACTTCAGAAACAGACGATAGTTTTACAAAGTCAAGTTTTTTATTTAGACCAACCTCACCAGGGACAACTAGATCGCCCTGTTTAAAAGAATATTTACCATAACTTTCAATCTGATTCTGTAGGATCGACTGGGTAGTATTCAGCTCCCTCCCTTGAACAGGATAGGAAGGTCTGAATAATACCTTATAGAAGTCGTTCCCAGAATCGTAGTCGTCAAAATATGGTGCGGCTTTAAGATTAGTCTTCTGTGGCATTGTATTAAACTACCGTCTTGTTTTCGTTTATAATCAGAATTCGATGACTAACTTGATATCCTCAATTTGGTCAGCTGCTCTAGTGATTAGTCTTCTGTTCTCTATGTATATGAGGTCTCCCGAGTTATTTTCAATCTCTGGAGATGCAAGACCATCAGTAAAGATAGCACCCACCAATTGAGTTCCATCTGCCAAGGCAACTTCAACTGTTCCTTGTGAAGCAGAAGCAGCACCAGTGATTGCATTGGCAGCATCAGATGCGAAATCTCTTACGATTCCATTGCCATCTTGATGGTACTCTGGACTCTGGATGTACTTCAGAACACCGCTACCAGGTGTTCCAGGCGTGGGAGTAGGAGAACCAGCATCTAGGGTCCAAGAGACTACAGTGCCCTTTGCAGTGCCTCCAGTAACGGTCTGCGAGATCATCTCGTCAGGAGTGAAGTTTCCAGTTGCTCCAGTCAATTTAACTGACTTTAGACCAGAAAGAGTATCTGCTGTAGCGAAGGTAGTTGTACCATACTCAAGAGGATCCTTGATAATACCGATACGACGGAAGTCGTTATCTACAGGGAAGTCACCAGCATTCTCAACAAAGGTGAGACGAATATTCGTCATGACACGCTTTGTGTTAAGTTCAGTTTCAAAGTCGGATCCGTGACCACCTTGAGGAGGAAGAATGACTTCTAGTGCTGCAGATGAAGTTCCTGCTACTGCTTGTGATACAGTCAGTGCTGTATCTGTAAACAAACCAATTGCTTCTGTGCTTCCAGCAACTCCAGAAGGAACACCAGTTACAACTGGAACAGATGCATAAGTGTAACCAGAACCTGCTACTTCAAGTTCTGCAGCAGAAATAGCACCACCAGCAACTGTTAGTTTAACAATACCACCAGAACCGTCTCCCATGATAGGAGCATAGAAAGTACCGTTGGTAAGACCTGTGCCAGCATCTTTGATAAGAGCGACATTAATAGAACCAGCAACAGCAGCAGTTTCGGTTGCAACTCTAGTTGTTTCTCCTACTGCCGAGATAGGCATGAAGTCAGAAGAAAGGAATGCTAGTACATCATCGGTAGGCATGGTATACATGTACTTCCAGATGTAAGAAGCATCAGGAGCAGTAAAGATTCCAGCAGCATATGTACCTAGACCTGCTGAAGGGTTGGTCTTGGGTTCGTGAACTACGTTAACACCAGATGGGTTAGCGATGCTTTCACCATTGTAAAGGCACTTGAATACTTCGTAGTTCTGATTCATTACATAGAACTTTGCAGAACCAATGCCAGTTGCACCCGTAGCAGTAGAAACGCCAATCTGTCCACCACCAGCTGGGGTAGCAGAATAATTTGGTTTCCACATATCAAACTTGGGATTGTTTGCTGTATCCCAGTTGTATCTTCTTACAACAGATCTTGCATAAGAAGAAGTAATTCTTTTTGCAGCAATAATGTCGTCGTAAACGCTGAATTTCTCGGTTTGGTTGTCAAGGGGTACAGGAGGAACGTTCTCTGTAGAATATCTGTAGACACCTGTGGTTGCGGTAACACCCGTATCTGCCGAACCATCAGACTCTTTTAGTGCTGACCCCAAAGCAGGAGCAGCAGTTGGAAGAGGACCAACTGATTGAATTAGTAGACTATTAGGACAAACCTTTGCGATAGTCCCTTTGAATGTAGCAGAACCTAGTGCGGCACCTACATATACCTGATTACCAGCGGTAAAAGATCCGCCATCTGTTGCGTAAACTTCTAGATATGAATCCCATGCTTGGGGTCGGCCGACAAAGAAGTACATACGACTTCGGTCGGCACCAGTATCGCTAGCGCCTTCAGTAAGAGACTCTAGGAACTGCTTCGCATTAAAAATTCTGAACTTTTCCGAGATAATAGCAGCCATTGAAATTAAGAGATACGGGTTGGATTTCTGTGTTATTTATATTTATACGGTGTTTTTAGAGAGTTGTCTCTAGACCGATAGTCCTGATGAACTGACCAGCAGTATGTGCTGCTGCTGTTGTGTTGTCAACACCTCTTGTAACACCAATAAGACGATCAGATAATTTAGATGTGTAGGTTACAAGTTCTTTACCGACAAGTAATTTACCACTATCAGGGAAATTAGTGGTATCTGGAATATAGATGACAACTGAATTTGCTGCCAACGGTGCATCTAGATAAGACATCAACTCTTGAATAGATGGAATTCCAGGATTAAATAGAGTTCCATCAGTTGTTAATGATGTATTATTCAATGCCATATTATCCATCCAAGTATCAACACCTTCGCTAATACCATTGAATTGTGTATATGTCAATTCAAGTTGCTCAAGAGTAATACCTGATACATTTGCATAACCAACATCTAGGTACAAGTAATCAATAAAGGAAGCTACAGTGCCTCCCAATTTACCTTGCGAGTAGAATTGTGGATAAGTAACTGGATTTTCATCCAAGGCAATAACACCAGAATTAAAATATCTGGTCTTATCTGCTCGGAATGATGCAAATCCAATATCCTCTGCTTCGAGGAACACTCTAACAAAAGTTGGTTGCTCAATAGCAGCAGGTGATTGTGTTGCTACAACATATTGAATACGTGTAATGATATCCTGCTCGAATGGGAATCCCATTCCAATTTCAGGAGTAACTAAATCCATTCTCCTACCAATCAATCTCGCGGTTCCGAGAGGATTAGGAGATTGTATAATAGCAACATGCTCAAGCAAGTTACGTCGATATAGATCAATAACAGAGGATGTAGTTTGGATAGTTGCATTCAACCCTTCACCTTGACCTCCAAAAATAGTTCTAATTAAAGAAAATTCTGGATGGTTATTTTCACGAAGAATATTATATCCTCTAGAAATAACAACTCTTGGAGGAGCAGTATATCCAGAACCACCATCTATTAAAATGATGTCAATAATTTGACCACCATATACCAAAACTTGTGCTCTAGCACCGCCACCCTCACCATTCGTGGGAATGAAGTTTAATACTGGTGGACTATTATAGTTATAAGCACTAGGATTGATAAGAATACTATTTTGGAAGAAATACGTTAGTTCCCTTCTATTCCAATTCAAAGAAGTTACCTTACCGATATCGATGGTTGTTGTAACTGACAGACCTTCGCCAAAAATATCTCCGTTATAATCAGAAGCAGCAACTTTGGCAAAGAAGTTAGCAGAAGCATTACCGCCTTTACGATAATCAGTTGTTTTAGCGAAAAGTGGAGAACTAATAATATTACGATATTCACTTTCACCGTCAATCATAATCTTATCTCCTCTACGGAGAGTTGGATGTTCTTTTAGAATCTCTCCACGATAGTCGTAACTATCAAAAGAATCATTAGTAGGCAAGAAAGGAATATAGTTGGCTTCTTCGCGATTAAGAATACGTTCTCCAGCAGCATTTGTTGTATATGCAATTGAGAAGTCTGTAAAACTAATCGTCAAAGGATCTCCATCAAATCTATCAAAAGTGACATCAGACCCAGCAACAAAATCAATATTTTGTGATTTTAATATCGCAATCCATTGATCTCCAGTGCCCTTTTGGATACTGATAAGTTCACCCCAAACTCTACCTCCTTGAACAACACTAGTTTTATCACTAGTATTTAAAACATACCAAGAAGACATGGTATCGTATGTACCTACACCATCAAAAGTTACAGTTGCTCTGTTATAGAAAACATCCTGTTCATAATTGAAGATATTAAGAGTAGATTGATAGTTCTTACCATACAAACGAATAATATCTACTCTTGCACAAGTATAAGATCCATCTGCCTGTTCCGAATATTCTAATGGTTGCATGAAAGTAATTGAAGCTCCATTAATCTTGTATGACAGATCTTGCTTTTGGAGAACGCCATCCACATAAACATATGCATATAATGGATCATCAATAGTTCTTACATTATTATTTGAGTCATAGATTAGGTATTGGTTGTTTTGAGTATAAGGAATTATTCTCTTGTCGATACCAAGTCTTTCGTATAGACCTACACCAAATCCATAGAAATACGTTTCGTTCTGCAGTTCTTGTGGAAAAGCATCTGCATCATAAAGATCTTTGTAGTTTTTGGGTGCTTTGACAAAAGCGATACGATCTGTTTTGTTTGCACTCGAAAATCTTCTGATCTCATAAGAACCTTGCTGCAATACTCCATCGAGATATACAAACAAGTCTTCGTTGACCTGTGTTTTTACAACACTACCATCTTCCCAGTTCAAATCGAAGATTCTAGTTCTGCCATCAAAAGAATCTGCAATATTTTTTAGACGTTTTAGATAACGTGCATTATCTGTATCTTCTCTGAACTTGAATGCTCTAATATACGCATTCTGTGGGGGAACAAGCTGATCTTCGGTAACTCTTGGACCAAGAGGTGCCTCGAAGAAAGTGAGTTGATTACCTACGACTTTAAAAGAATATCCTGGTCTTTGTGCAATACCATCAATAGTCAATAAAATTTCTTGCTCATTATATGGTGTGTATGCAGTGCCAGTTGCAGCATCAGTAATGGTAAACTGTTTGTTGCCGATTTTCAGACCAGTCTGTGGGTCATATCTACCATCAAAAGCAGGAGACAACTTAAGTTCTCTTACTCTGGTAAGAGTTTCGTCAAAATCAGATACAGAAACTGATCCTTCGCCTCTAACAACTCTAGAGTCTTTTACTTTAATTACCTGTTGCTGGATAGTTCTCTTTGTAGACAAAGAAGAAACTGCAAGAGGAGGACCACACAAATACATGGTGGACTTAAATGCTTTTTGACTAGAAGGCATATTAGATACACCTTCAGATTCCAAATAGACTTCACCAAACATCTTAAATCCAGCTGGATGTGTGGTATCCTTAATTACATCACGCCACTGGTTGATTGGTGTCCTAGATCTAACAACATAAGAATAATCTTGATAGAAATTAGAATCATGGATTCTTTGGTTGCTAGAACTTACCTTTCCTCTGTCGGAAGTAAATCTACCAATTGTTTTTTCTCTAGTAACAATGTTAGGAATAAACGAAGATCTACTGATTGTCTTGATACGAGCAGTTTTCTTTTTACTCTTTCCAACGATAGTCTGTCCTTCTTTGAAAACACCGACAATATCTTCCAAACGTAGAATATTAGATCCTACTCTCCATCCATTTGTAGCAACTATGCCTTGAGCAACAACAATACCATTTACTTTCTGTTCAATAGTTTCACCAGGTCTAAATGCGTCTAAATCAAAGGTATCAAGAATAAAAACATTAGGTGAATAGTAATTTGATCTAATCGTACTATCACTATGGAATCCAGATCCATTTGTTACAAAATTAACGTTTTGTGGACGACCAATATTATCAGACACAAAGAACATCTTATTGTCTGTTTCAATAATTTCTAGTTGTGGTGTGGTGGTATAATTACCAGGATCAGTAATTCTGACTTGAGTGATGATACCATCCTTTACATCAGCAATTGCTTTGAGACCACTTCCTAGACCAGAAGCAACAACAACTTCTGGTTTGGAATATCCTTGACCTGGAGTAACAATATCAATTGAAATAATGTTATTAGTAGCTACATCCCTAATAGCAGTAACGACTGCTTTGTATCCATCTGCAGGGACTACACCTTTGATAATTGGCAACTTATCATATTCAGATCCAAGATTGTCTAGTTTGACAGATGCAATTTTTCCAACAGAACGTCCTGTGTATTTAATTTCTCCAGTTCCATCGTATTGGGGAACACTGGACTGTTTGTAGACAACTTTTTTATCTGTGGTATATGCAACTTCTTTTCTGCCCGCCAGAGGGTCATCAATAATACGAAGAAAAGATCCTTCAGTATCAGTTTCAGAAGAAGTCAAGAAATAATAATAACTTGTGAAGTTAACATCTTTTCTTGTTTGTTCTCCAATGTTTGCGCCATATCCAAGTCTAATTCTCACAAACGCACCAGCATTACCAGGTTCATTCAAACCAACTTCTTTTTCTTCAGTAAAGACATTAAAGTTTGGACTGGTTGAGATATCAAGGTAAGAGTTCAGCATCGAAGGATGACTTACATCAAACTTGTAGAAATAATACTTCTGAATATCTACAATAGGATTAGTAAGGAAATTTGTGTTATCTGTAGAGAATAGAAGCTTATCACGAACATCACTTACTGAACCGACAGTAACAATTTTTTGTGGATTACTGCTATCAACAATTGAAGATACTGTAGTCAAAGCAACAGGACTAGTTGCATTGTAATCCCAGTTGACAATTAGTTTTTTAGTTTCCTCATTATAAGAAACAACTACTGGTGCATTGACACCAGTTCCAATTCTTGTACCAGTTGTAAATCGATAATTAGGCAAATAAGATACTAATTCTTTATTATTAGAATGGTTAACTTTAATAGTTCCTTCTTGAGCTCTTGCTACCGAAATGTTTTTATTATCGGTATCCACAGCAGTAATTTTAACAATCTCGTTACCAATAGATACGAGATCGTCAACTGATGCTGCAAAAGTATTAGTAACGTTTACGTCTGTTCTATCAACACCAAAACCAACAGCATCGACATTAATTAGTGGACCAGCAGCACTTGGTGCAGGATACACTGTGATAGTTCCACGAGCTTCTGGATGTGTTACACAGACATATTGATATACACCAGGAACTGTAGGTACAAAGACAATAGGATCTGTAACAGACCCACTGTTAGTAACACCAGCAGCAACTGTATAATCGACAGTAAATTGAGCACGACCATCATCTTTGAGTCCCAACTCAATATCCGATACAACATGCACTGCATGACCAGGCATTGGTTGTAAAGTAAGAGTAGATCCTACTCGTATTTCATAATCTGGGTTTCGCTCTCCTTGATCATCTTCAAATCTGTATTGAGGTTTAAGACTACCTGGAGGGCTGTATACATCAACACTAGTAATTGCAACACCACTAATAGTATCTGAAGTAGTTAAATCTTCACCTTCAGTATCAGCAACAAAGTAAGTGATGGCAAAATTTTCATCATCTTTAGAAATATAGATGAGATTAGTACCACCAGCATCATTTTGGAAGAATCCTCCAACACTGCCCAATGCTGTTACTACAGTTGGATAATCTGCTTCAGCAACAAAGAATCTTTTCTGTGCATAAGACTCAACTTCTGTTTGATTCAAATACACCATCGATAGAATCGGGGAGATGTCTGAATCAGTTGCATCCACTTTAGCAATAGCAGATGGATCAATTGTTAAGATATCGTCAGGTTTATAATTTGCACCAGCACTAGTGATAGTAATATTACCAATATTACCACTATTATCAAAATTAGCAGTATCTACACTTACGGATGCCTTTGCTGCTACTACGTCAGATCTCGACAAAGCAGAATTAGCAAATACAAGAGGGACATCAGTATACTCCCCAGAAATGTAATCTTTACCTAAACCAAGTACAGTAGACTCACCAACACCAGTATCATCAACCTTTGCACGATATTCATTTGGAAGTAAAGTAATCTCTTGAAACTTTTTCTTCGTTACATAATAAGTTGTCTCTGTAGTAGCAGGATCTGGATCTACTGTGATATTAATAATATCTCCAGTACCAAAATCATGATTTTCAGTTGTTTCTAGAATAGCAATAGACTCATCAACATCAGTAATATTAATATCTCTACTTAATTGATTAATAATGACAATCTCTGTTCCTGCAGTATTACCTAGGTCAGAACTTTTAAGAATTACTTCACCTTCATTATAATTGAGATAATCAGCAAAATCACCACTCGTAACCTTTAGACGAACTGAATTTTGATCAATAGTTTGATTTAGGATTTCTCCAGTAGCAATCTCTGTTGTTGGATCATCAAATAGAACTAAAGCAAGAGTTGCTCCTAGTGTATAAGAACTATTTTGAGATAGTAGTAGATTAATTACTTGAGTAGAAGAATTGATTTCATATCCAACCTCAAAAGATCCAGAGACATTTCTAACACCAATTTCATTCTCGTCCGAAATGTCTCTAATAATTTCACCAGTTGCACCTGTAGTTTCTTGAGTGATAATATCACCCTCAAATGCAAAGAAGCTAGAAAGAGATGTCAATAGAGATGCTTTGGTTTCTTTAGACTCAATACCAGAGACAGTCTTACCAAATGTAGACGCAACAATACCAGAAGCACCAGATCCACCAGTGCCACTGTCATCTACGTATATTCTTGATCCAATTTGGAACGTAGGTTGAGAATCTTCAATACTTACTGTATTAACAAATCCTTTACTTACAGTATCAATATACGCAACTTCTCCAGAACCATTCTTCAACGTTCCTGGAATGAATAAACGTTCAGATGTGATGGGAATAGATCTTTGAGTTACTTTACTTTCGTAGTTAGACCTAACTGGTAGAGAATAGAAGTTCTCTCCAAGGATATAAGGGTATACAGGAGTATTAGTAGCATCAATAGTCACAAAGTATGCATATGTACCTTGTGGATATTCTGGTGTTACACAGAATCTACCATTATTGATATCAAGACGAGTCTTACCAGTATCAACAGTAGCAATCCATTCATAGTCGTCTACAAACGTTCCCATGTCATATGGAGCGTCTACTGGACCATCAGTTCGACTGGATTTAAGCTGATATCCACTAACCATCCTTGCAATAGAAGACTGATCAGATAGTGGATTACTAAAACCGTAAGGACCATAGATAGGATTGCCATCATAAGCATATCCTAGGATGGGTGAGTGTGTTAAAGTGGCAGTCTCTTGGAATTGAGTTGGTGTTAAATTGTCCCCTAGTCTAAAACGCAAACGTTTGGGGTTTGCAATCACTCCATAGTAAAATTCATTTTCTATGAGGTCTTTTATTGCAAGACCACCATTATCATCAATGAAATTAGAATTATTAAAATATCGGTTTTTTACCCATCTGTAAATTGTGGCATTAGCTGTAGCTGGGTTGTTTCTTGCCTCTTCTACGATTTGTACTCTTACATTCTCTTGAGTATAAAATTTACCACCATCAACTTTATCAAATCCAGTAATCTTACCTTTGGTATCAACAGTTGCTCTAAATTCTGCAAATCTACCTTTTCCTGCCAAATCGGTAATAACAACAACTGGAGGTGCTGAATAATATTCTCCAGCATTAATTAGACGAATACTAGTAATTTCACCAGAAGTTACAATAGCTTCTGCTACACCATTTCGCCCACTAACAATTTCTACTAGAGGGTCTGCTGTGTAATTCTTATCGAGACGAGTAAATACAGAGTTTACAGTATCACCGACTAAAGTTGACAAAGATAGTTGCGCTTCACCATTAATAAGAACAAAAGGAGGTCTTGTATATCCAGAACCTCTGGAGGTCAATGTGTAAGATTGGATGTTGCCATATGCAATCTGGTCCTCGCTTTTATATCCAAAAGCAATACTACCGTCTACAAATACACCAATATCTCTGAATGGTGTTTTGTATACTTCAGTGGTTGTAGTGGTAGATTTCGGAATAAGCTTGAGTTGATTTGCATCAACCAAGTTGGGTTGATTTTCACCAGTGAGAATTGGTGTTGATGGATATGAAGATGTTGCAATATAGTAATACTGATTGTCTTGATAGATGGCACTAACATCAGCCAAATATTTTTGAAGTGGGAGACCTACACCAGGATTAAGAGGAACTGAAGCATAAGCACCAGTGGTATTTACTTTCCACCTTACAGATCTAGATAACTCGTCATA
>WLWE01000877.1_pt1 | contig 24435 bp, 26 predicted proteins | sample 6718301 | NCBI WGS metagenome assembly WLWE01 (sample SAMN12718691, study PRJNA515312) | sponge metagenome | isolation source: marine sponge | host: Mycale hentscheli | place: New Zealand: South Island, Marlborough, Capsize Point | collected 2003-05-01 | reverse complement strand
TTTTAATTCATACAAATAAAATCCCGCATGTTGTTTTCATCTATTCACCCTATTTGTAGAAATAATATATATTTAAAATCTACTTAAAGACATTCTGATATGGTATAATAAGAAGTAGAAGTGATGATGATGACTACTATGCAATTTGTATATTTTGAAGAAGAACGCCTCACAGCGAATTTGTATGTATTGATTGAAAAAGTAAATAAAAAATCAATTCATATCAAAATCACTGAAACAGACGGAATTCAAATTACAAATCAAATCAACAGAAAATTATCTATCAAGGAATCAAGGAATGAAAAATATATTTCATTCAATTATGAAGGAACAAGATATAAAATTAATCAAGAATTTTCTCCAAACGAACGCATTGAGTTTTTGAATAATCAAATATCTAAAAACAATCAAAAATTAAAAGATTTCTATAATGTATAAATTTGTGGGAAATGCGTGGGTTTCATAATATTATTTTCTGGATATATAATATTATGAAAGTATTGGAATTATTTAGTGGAACTCACTCAATCGGTGTTGTATGTAAAGAATTAAATTATGATGTTGTTTCAGTGGATAGAGATATTGGTGCATCATGTAAATTAAATCCAAATTATGTTTCTGAAAATCATATTCAAACTGACATAATGACTTGGGATTACAAAACTTTTCCGAAAGGTTCATTTGATATTATTTCTGCATCGCCAGTATGCACTTGGTGGAGTTTGTTGAGAAAATGTTGTTATGGAAGAATTATCAAAGGACACTCTGAACCATTTTGTGAAAAACTTTTCCATCAAGATATAGATACTTATGGAAAACCTATGGTGGATAAAGTATTTGAAATTATAGAATATTTTGAACCTAAATATTGGTGGATAGAAAATCCAAAACAATCTGAAATGTGGAAATACATCAAAGTAATTAAACCTCAATATGATAATTTTAAAACATTTGATTATTGTAAATTTTCTGATTTTGGATACAAAAAACCAACTATATTTCTCTCTAACATTCCAAATTTAGAAGATGTAAGATGCAAGAATGATTGTGATAATATGAAAATATTAGATGGGAAACATTCCAATCTTGCTTCAAATGTATATGGCGAAATCAATGGTAAAATGACTATTATCAATTCTGCATCTAAAAGAGAGTATTGTAAAAAACATAAAATCAAAATGGATAAAGTTGGTGGTGGTAATAATCGTTTAGAAAGATATAGAATTCCTAAACCATTAATAAAACATTTATTAAATCATTGTATATAAATTTTGGACTACCCTTTGTTATACATTGCTTGTTGTATTTCTACTGAATGACCCATCTTTTCAGCATCTTCTATCATTCCTTGTTTCATTTCTCCATACTTATCAGAAACATATATACTTCTCAACATATTAGTTGATATGTTTTTCTTAAATATCGCATTCAACATGCGGGTAATATCATTCACAGCATTAAATTCTTTCCCACTTGCTTTCACTAAAAACATTTCTTGTGGATTTGATTTTCTATGTTTCAAATACATTTTCAAATCTTTCATTAACTCTTTGTTTTTTGACACATCTACCTCTTGTGTTCCGTATGTCTTTGATGTTTTGTAATTATTAAAAATGAATTTGTTTTTGTCTGTGAAATAATTAAATTTCTTATCTCCTCCATTTGAATATTTCATCAATGCATAATCCGACGCTCTTCTTGGTGGTAGATTTACATACAATGATAATAATGCATTTTTCAATACTACATCATATTCCTTGACTTTCAATTCTGGCTTCTTACTCAATTTAATTGCTTCTTGTTGTAATTCATCTTTGATTTTTCTGACTTCTTCTTGACTAATCCAATTATCAGTTTGTTTTTCGGTTTTCTCCGTTTTACTCTTTTTGTATTGTTCCATATCCTCATCACTGATAAAACTATTATACACTTCTTTCAGTTTATCATTCACTTTATTTGGAACTAAATTCAATACAGATAAGATTGTCCCAGCAAATGATTTCTGTGATGATACAGAATAATTTTCTCTTAAATACTTTATAATGTCTTCGTGTTTTCGTAGAAATGTTAAACTCTGAAATGGTTTCCTTCCATTCAGAAAATACATTCTTGTAATGTAATTTTTGATTGTCTTATCGGATAGTCCTTTACCTTCCATCTTTTCAATAAGACCCTTCATAAATTTAGACATCTTGATTTCACTCATATCTACTTCTATATATATATGTATAGATAAATCTTTAAGTTATTTTTCTACATATATAATTAAAAATCAGAGTTGGAAAAATCAAAATTTATTTCTTTACTGCCTCCTTCTGCTAAACTATATTCTGATACTCTCTTTTCAAAAAAATTAGTTTTACCTTCTAATGATATTGCTTCCATAAAATCAAATGGGTTTTTTGTATTGTATATCTTATCATATTTCAACTGACTACATAATCTATCAGCACAAAACTCTATGTATTGTCCCATCAACATATCATTCATTCCTATTAATCTGACTGGTAATGCCTCACATATAAAATGTTTTTCTATCTTCACTGCTTCCTCAATCATATTCTTAAATTCATTTCTCTCTATTCTATTCTCATTACAATAATGATTATATAGATAAATCGCAAATTCTGTATGCATTCCCTCATCTCTTGAAATCAACTCATTACTAAATGTTAATCCTTTCATTAATCCTCTTTTCTTTAACCAAAATATAGCACAGAATGAACCACTGAAAAATAACCCTTCCACAATAGCAAATGCAACTAATCTTTTTTCAAAACTTTCTTCTGATGTAATCCATTTTGTCCCCCATTCTAATTTCTCTTTTATCGTTTCAAAATTATCTATTGCTTTAAAACATTCATTTCTCTCTACTTCATCTTTTATATAAGTAAAAATAAGAAGTGAATATGTTTCGTTATGTATCGTTTCAATGAAGTTCTGCACTGCATATACTGCTCTCACTTCTGCACTTTGTATTTCTTGACTAAAACGATTTACAATATTTTCTGATACTACCCCATCACTTGATGCAAAAAAACACAAAACCATTTTGATAAAATGTCTTTCATTATCGGTTAATTTGTTATAATAGTCCTCCTCATCTCCCTTGAAATCAATTTCGTCTGTCGTCCAGAATAAGGATAAGGATTTTTTATAGAAGTCCCACACCTTCTCGTTTTGAATAGGGAATAAACAATATTTATCATTTGATTCAACCAATAAATCATTCATTATTATTCTTTATAGAGAGAAATGAAAATCCATTAAAAAACCTTTAAAAAAGGTTAGTCCAAAAAGGAAAGGGGTCATAGGGGATTATCCCCTACAAAAAGGGGTCATAGGGGATTATCCCCTAATTAAAAGACACAATAAACTCTCCTCTTCTAATTGTTAAGGGGGGGTCTTTCGGCTCCTTATATTTCGGTTTCACATATTCTCCTTCCACCATATTATGTTTTTTTTTCAAATAATATTTCCTCATGTATTCTCTACGCTCCGCTTTCATTTCTTCTTCCGTTAAATCTTGGTTCTTTTTTTTTCTTCCCATTATATAAATATGCATAGAATAAAATGTATAGAATGCAACAAAACACTCCGTAATTATAACAACGGACAACCCAGAGTGCATAGAGCTTGTTGGTTAAGTATAAGACAACCCACAGAAAGAAATTATGATTTTCTCTTTTGTAAAGATAAGGAAAAACAAAAAATGAAAAAAACTGAAATTTATAAACCCATTGATGTTAGTGAAGGATTACCACCGATAAATGAAGAAAATGATGACATTGCTTCTTTTGATTTACAAAATGATATTGTATCTTATGCATCTATTTCTGATTTGGAAATAGAAAATGAACTTATGAAATCTATAACTGATATTGCGGGTAATCTTGTTTTCACTTCTTCTTCTGATTCATCTTCTCCTCCATCTCCCTCGTCTGAAACTCTGTAATCACATTTGGAAGTATTTGACTTTCTATTTTATAAATGATTGTTGTTGAATCATCTACATCAGCGGGTAATAATTCAGATGTTAATATGTTTGATTTAATACTTGTTATTGTAAATGACTTTGTAGTCATAAATTTATAATCACTACTGAATGAATATACAATATCCCCATTTGAATATGCCCTATTACATATCCCTAAAATATTTATTGGTTCTCCATCTACATAATATTTTATTGCTGGTATTATATCACTCTCTATTAACCAATATGGAGAAGCAAGTTTTTGTGGTCTATTTGTTCCTAAAATTTCTGATGTTTGTGAAGCAATTTGTATATTACCTATATTTCGTTGCATAGATAAATTAAATGTTGGTGCAACCACTCCTTGCCCTATATTAGTCCCATTTATAGATTGATTTATTGCTGTATCCACATAAGGATTATTCGTTAATGGATATGGATAATATTGTGGAAATCGTGTCGGTAAATTATCCCCTACACTTCTTTCTTGATAAAATACATTACTTAACCCATAAGTATCTATTAAATCGCCATATTCAAATCCGATTCTATTTAACAATGAGTTCGTGTATTTTTTTTCTATATCTTCCACATTGTCTTTATCTATTAATTGAAATGTTCCAGTTAAATCTTTTACATAAATGTTAAATATTCCTAACCCACTCTGTGCGTATTTTTCCCAAATGACTTGGATAATACTTGGAACAAATAATCCAGATGTTATTTTATTTGATGTTATAACTTCTAAATCAGCATTTGGATTTGCAGTGGTTGCTCCCCATTCATTACCTACATAATTACTCCAATACATATTTCTCCAACCAAATCTCCCTCTATCTTGATTGAATGATAAATTTATATTCGGAGACCCAACATTTAATCCCCTCACTAATTCATTTAATGTGTGTTCGTTTCCGCCATCTTGATAATCTGGACTACAAATAATCGCACTCTGACTTCTTTCTCTTGTAAAGGTTGAATCAAATAAACAAAAATTACCTCCTTTGATTATATTTCCAGGTTCAGTGTATGTTGTTAATAATATACCTATACAATCCTCTTTTGTAGGTCCAGTTGTTAATTCTACACAAACTACATTAATATCGTAATATTGTGCTATTTGTTTTGGATACATATCCACACCATCTATATTTAATACTTTCTCTGTTTTGATTCTTCCAGGAAACGCAACAGAAATATCGGTTCTGATATTTTGAGCCACCCAATAACTTTCAGCATAATAAGTTGAAGTTGGAAGTTCAGTGCATTCCGCCGTATCAGCAAGTGTTAAAACTTTACTTACTAATTTTGCTTGATTATCAGCGGGAGCAATATTACCATCATCATATTTACCTATTGTTATGTATGTAAAAAAAGAACCTTTATCAGCTTTCATTTCAGCATTTGTTTTATCCGTTCCACTATATATTTTTTCCGCATGTATAAATTGTTGTAATTTATGTAAATTTTCTTTTGTGTATGGAATATTTAAACACATCACATCTCCTCTTGCTATATCCACATATCCAGTTGTTGAAGAAGGTAATTCATTCAAATTCAGAATATCACCTTGTGTTATAGCACCACCAAGATTAGCAATAGCCCAAATATTATTTTTAAATGTTCCATTTGGAAGTTTCGCTTGCAATCTTGAACCCCAATACCAATAAAAAGGATTTTTCACACATATCCAATTTGAATTATTCCCATAAAAATATGGATTTGATGTATCAGCGGTTTTTCCGTAATACTGATTCAGAACACCATTTATCGTAATCACACTTGCATTTCTCTCGGTTGCTATTGTTTGTAATGCTATTTCATTTGGATTAGTAGCATTAGAAAAGTTAGGTTCTACTTGATTTTCAGGAGTTGTGTGTCTGTTATTTTTATTTGGAATTTTCATAGCACTATGTAAATCAAATGTAATTTTACTTGCTATTTCAGAAGGACTATTATATCCATAAGGAACTTTGAATGGAATTTGTGTTTTAAGAAAATTAAATACTTTGTTTCCAGTTCCTAAATTGGGGTCATTAATCGTTGCGGATTTCATTGTATCAAATACATCTTGTCCCTCATCTCCAAAAGTTCCTATATACAACCTTGTTCCAGCGTATTTCTGTGTTAAAAAACTATTCTTTGGAATGTAATCCGCATTGTGTGAAAGTGTATATAATGAAGGGTCCAAATCACCATAATTTAAAGAAGTTTGGCTTGTGTATATATTTTGACTTCCACCACCAGCACCACTATTTAGTTTTATCGGAAGCATACAAGTATATTGAAAATTCGCATGTATATATACCATAAACTCTATCATCATTTCATTTGTGATGTAATTATAGTTTTTGATTTGTTTTGGGACTTCCACTATTTCTCCTCCGTTCCCATTTGTTGATACAGCAATCCCTTCTATACTTACATAATCACCACTATTCACAATCACATTTGGAACGGCACTTATGAATTCTCCATTACTTTCATTTTTAACAACACAATTTCCTTTTGAAACATAAACTAATTTTGTATCCATTTGATTATATATAAAACAATATATTTTAATTATTCATTTATTCCCATACCTTTTAGAAAAAGGTATAACCAAAAGGGGTCAAAGGGGATTATCCCCTTCTTCTGCACTTTCACTATCATAATCTTCTATCTTGAAATTTCTTGCCTCTTTTACATGCTTCTTCCAATCTATTTCTGTTGTAAAATTTAATATCATTCTACAAGGGACTTCTCTCGGATATAATGTTAGAAAAGAATATTTCTTATTCGCATATTTTCTATAACAAAATAATAATGTTCCTCTGTATATATCTCCACACTCATCATTTATTTTTTCAAGTTCTTTTTGATTGTATATGCCGTATAACATAATAATACATTTTGCATTATTTCTGATGATGGAATTCGCCGCTCTGTAATTTTGCAATGAAACAATAATATTAGCATTAAGATGGCGATTCCTCGTAGCCCAATATGTTAATGCACTTTTCATTTTTAACACTGATAAACCAACTGAATCATCTATAACTAAAAGTAATTTACCTCGTTCTTCTTTGGGTAATAGTAATTGATTATCTTTGATGTTTTCTAAATCACTATCTTCAAATGTATCTTTACAAGTAAAATCTTGTAATAGAAATCTTGCACTATCATCTAAAAATATACTTGGACTCCAAACAAAAATTCCATCAAATGCTCCATTAGGTCTTTTCTCGTTTTTCCCCCACATATTCTTATTGTATATCAGATTGTTAATAATAGATGTTTTTCCAGCCCCAGTTGTTCCAATTAATAAAATCGTTGAGCCATTGTTTCGTTGTATGCACGGAAGGTTAGGGTGAAAATCATTATCATCATTTATTTCCAATCTCTTAACGGGCTTTATTGTTAAATCAGACATAATATATATTAGAAGAAGATATTATTTTTTTTTCGTTTGTTTCCATATATTAATAAAGATGGATAATTTTCTGGAAATGGACTTACTTGCTTGTTTTCATTTTCTTTCTTTCGTTTCTCTCTTTCCTCTTCTTCTTTTTGTTTATTAAATTTAGATTTTAGTTCTTCATATTTCAACATATAGTTTGTGAATGTTGTAAAATCCATATCATTCGGTTTGTTTAATTTTGTATTCAATTCTCTCTTCTGGAATGTATTTAGTTTCTGATTTTGTGTTTCAACAATTTTCTTTGGAATTTCTTTCTGTTTCTCTTCTTTGTGTTCTTTCAATTTATAATATCGTTCCCTTGCTTTTTGTCTATTCTTTTCTTTCATCATTTCTCTATGTTTTGCTTTCTCTTCTTCTTTCTTTGCTTTCTCCTCTGCTTTTCGTTTTGCTGTTTCTAATTTCTTTTTTTCCCTATATGTGGGTGGTAGAAGGGTCTTGCCCCCTTGCGACGCTTTTGGACTAACCTTTTTTAAAGGTTCTGGTATTACAAATTCCTCATGTATAATTGCTTTCGCCTCTCTTGTTGATGTAGGTTTATAATCATCTTCTTTAAGGGTCTTGCCCCCTTGCGACGCTTGCAATGGTATTGGGGGTGGTGTTTCAAATTTGACTTTTTTCTTATCCGTTTTCCTTATCACTCGCTTCTTTGGTTTCGGTGCTGGTTCATCTTCAAATACTTCATTGTGTGTATATTTATCTGGTTTCACTGATTGTTGTATTTCTGACACATCTGCGTCTTCGTTCATCTCAACATCTTCTTTCACTATCTCATCAAGGTCAGGATTGATTTCCAAAAATAAATTTTGTGTTTCTTCCTTGAAATTATCCATCTTTTTATAAAAGTAATTGATATTATATATTTTTTGAAAATTAAAATATATAGTATCATTATATACCATAAATCCCCTTATTCAGTATCTTCTTCCGAAGTTAATTCATTTTTTGTATTAGTTTGATTGATTTGGTTAATAAGTTCCATTCGTTCATTGTGTCTTCGTGTTTTCAAATGTTTCGGTCTTAATTTATTACACAATGTAATTCCACATTCACAAGTATATTTTTTCTTACAATAATTATTAATCGTATTCCTCCATCTTTCTGGATTTCTCTCCCTATATAATTTTGAATGTTCTGCACCAGTAAGAGCCATAGTTATATATATTATATATTATTCCTTTATATTATTTTCTGTTATATTATACTTATATGCTATATATTTAGTTAATTCATTTTTTGTATTAGTTTGAAATCAATTCACCTATTTCAAACCCTTCACCTTTCTCAAACCCTTCACCCAACCCTTCACCCAAACTTTTAAGGTAATATACACTCCTCTCTTCTATTTTATTATATTTTTATTACTATTATAATAACAATTTAATAAATAAGTGAAGAGAATAGAGTAAGTGTAGATTATGGGTGAAGGGTTGAAGGGTTGAAGGGTTAGTTTTTGGAAAAATAAAAAAAAAAAATAAAAAAAAATGAAAATATATAATGAGTTTTACTCCCATCAAACCCTCACCCTTCACCACTATACCATATCATCATTTCTTGTTTTTCCATTCAAGAAAAGCTTTGTATTCATCTTCATCAATGGCTGCTGCTTCATAATCCTCATATTCACTTTCATATTCACTTTCTTCTTCTTTTTTTTCTTCTTGTATGTATGTATGTATTGTGTTTTCCAAATCCGCATGATTATCTTCTTCATCATCAATTGCAATAATCATTTTCTTTTCAACTAACTTTTCATATACTTCTTCCCATTTCACTTCATACTGATTACCGAATTTTGTATGTTTCTTTGTAATACCATCATATTTAACAATTTCCCTTCCAAAATTAGTAGATGAGATGTGTTCTGTTTTCATATTGTTTTCTTGCAAGAAACCGAGATATTTGTTGAAGAATTTTGTTGCTGTATATTTTTCAATAAGGTCATTTGAATATCCATATTCTGTTTTCTTATTAAATTCTCTGCACGAGTTGTAGTAATAAAACTGATTTTCCAAAAATCTAACTAATGGAGAAATAGTTGCACTTTGTAAATCCAAATATGCTTCTGTTATAACTCTATCCCTTGCTGGGTCAAAATCAGATAAATCCATATCCATTAGATAATCATAAAAACTTCTTACACACACTTCATCATTCCATTCATTTTGAACTTTACTGAAAAACTCTCTATCTTGAATATGTCTATCAGAACATTCGCATACTTGAAATCGTCTATCTGTTTGTTCTATTTTGATTGGGGTTTGATTGTTTGAAATGAAAATGTATCTTCCACAATTTCTTACTTCTATTTTATCTTTACCCTTTCCTTCAAAATATTTTGTAGGTTGTGTAATAAGTGTTTTAATCTGTGAATTAGCCATAAATGTATCTTTACCTTCGGTTTCTTCCATAATGATTAATAACTTATTTATGTTGATGTTGAATTTACCGATAATATCGTCTGGGTTAGAAGATTGTAATAAATATCGTTTTCCCAATATTTTATTTCCGAAATTTTCCCAATATTTAGTTTTACCCGTTCCTTGTTTTCCTTTTATGACTATACTAACCTCTGGGAGTGTTGCTGTATTCTGAACTAAATAAGCACTATATTTTAACAGATACTGATATGCGTTTTCATCATCACCTGCATTTAATCTCAAATTATCCAATATGAAATCAAATGATTTCTTTTCTTTTGTTCTGATTTTTTCAATGTGTAATCCATCAAATAGATTATATGTTGATGAAGGACATTGCATTCCGTATGGGATAAAATCAACTTTATTGTATGTTTTCATTGATGGGTCTTTGAACCACATATCGGTAAATTTGGTCTTTTCATTCAATTCAATATTTTCAAATGCATCTGAAAATTTGCTTTTAGAATAGGGGTGAAATCCGTCATCATCAATGACACAATAACTGATAGGGTTCATCAATTTAAAATGATACAATTCAAAATACGATTTCATTTTCTTATATGCCTTTTCAGTTTGTTCTTTTTGTTGTTCCTTCTTCTTCTTTTCAAGTTCTTTAATCTTGCGTTTTACTACTGCTGGTTTCAAATCATCATTATCTTCTAATTCTTCAATTTGTTTATCAATATCCGCATGATTATTTTCATCTGTTTTTTTCAACTTTAAAATCGTCCAAATGTTAAACGGAACTCTGTAAATCTTATCTAATTTCATTTTTTCATCTTTGTTGTTTTCGTATGCAAGTGAGAAAATATGTTTCCAACCTAATTTATGTTCTTGTTTATCTTTACCTTTATAAAATTCTTCGTATTTAATTTTGTTAGGTAAATCATCATAATTAGGACAAGAAGCACAGAATTTGTTATAATTTTCATAATCAGAAATACCGAGAAGATTAATATGAGAAAGTGTGAATTTCAACCAATTATTTCTATCCTTCAAATCTTGTTTGTTAATCAAATCTGCATAATCCCAAAATTTACTGACATCAGATAAAGGGGGTTTTTCAACTTCAATTACATCATTATCAAGTGTTGTGTATGCATTTGGGGTTTCTTTTTTGGTGATTTTTGGAATAACTTTTTTAGGTGGTTTATCTGTTTTGAAAGAAGATTTCACAAATTTTTCATTTCCACTCAAAGAAGAAAGGAATGTATCTTCAATTTTAAATTTATTTGGTTGTGTCAATTTTCTAATTCTATCTTTTTGTTCTGGGTGTTTGTATGTATTTACGCATGATAATTTTCTCCAATTAACAGAATACACAGAACTATCAACAGACAACATACCAAACAATTCATCTCCAAGACAAGTTTTAATTTGAGTTTGAAATTCATTCATACAATATATTTTATTTTCTTTACCATTTTCACACATTTTATTTGGGTCAGTAATACGATATGATAATTTGGGGGCTTTTTTAGTCATTAGTCGTTTCCATTCTGTGCCTTTGTTTTTTTCCCATTTTTCTGCTTGATAATGAGATGCATGTAATATCGGTAATCCTAAACCTTCCAATTTGGTTAATATATCCTTATCTATCTTCCAAAACTCTTTTTCGTTAGTGAATGATACATTATCATTTTGGTCTAAATCAATGAAAGGTCTGATAGGATTATCAGAATGAAATACTTCAAAATAATAGTTAGGTTTTGATAAATCAAATTTAGATACGATAAGATGTGATGTAGGGTCATTATGTTTTGATTCCAATGCTTCAATAACTTTAACTTGTTGAGGAGTGTCTGATATAGTCATTCTCATGTATAGTATAGAAAGAGAATATATTTAAATTGTTTTTTTCTTATATATTATATATTTATACCATATATAAGAAATCTAATGCTTACCAAGTTGTATATAATGACTGATGGGGTATATCGTATGTATCAATGGAAGGAGTAATTCCAAATCCTGCACTTATCATATTATTTTTAGGTAAATCAACTTGTGGGGCTTGAACTTGACTTGTATGTAATATATCTCTACCTACGAAATCTGCAAGAGTTTTTCCTGCTTCAAATAAAGCAAATATATCACCTGCTACACTGATTGCTGCACCCACTGGGGCAAGAATTCCAGTTGCTCCAAATACTGCGGCTGTGGCTTGTATTCCTTCTTCAACTCCTACATCTTCTGCAACATCTTCTCCAACCGCAACTGCACCTTTTCCTATATCTTCACCTAATCCACTCATTTCTACTTCACCCCCAGTTTCTGGTTTTATTTCTGATTGTGGTTCAAATTCCCCTGATTTTTGATTTAGTTCTGCTGTGGGTTTAGACATTTCCACTTCTGAACTGACTTGTGGTTTTCCTACTTGTGAGGGTTCAATCAAATCTTCAATTGGGGTTATACCTTGATTTTGTGCTTGTTGTCTAACAAATTCTGCAAAATCATTGCCTTCTTCAACAACCGGAGCATTCATTTCTCCAAAACCCTTATCAAAAAAATCATCTTCCACACCATCATTTAATCTAAATTGTTGATTTGAAAATGTGGGTTTTGGTGCATCAATTGCTGATGTAAGTCCTTTACCTTGTTCTGTAATAAAATTTCCAACACTTTTCAGTTTAGTATCAAGTGCTTCTCCTGCTTGAAAATCTAAATCTTTTATAGAAGTTTGTGAGAAAGGTATTCTTCCAGTGTATGCTCTTGCTCCATATTTAGAAAGAAGGTCTTTACCTTGTTTAATAGCGAATTCTTGTGCTGCATCTTGTATTGTATCCAAATCTGCTTTTTCTCCCGCTTCTGTTTGTAATTGTTTATTTAAACCTTTGATATTTTCAACTTGACTTCTGAAACCCAGTAAATCTTGGTCTATGATGTTAGAAGTATTTGTATAACTTGAAAAACCCAACATTATATATATATAAATATAAGATTAAAACTAAATTTATAATTTTTCTGTTTCTCTCGTTGATACATTTCCAATATTAATATTTATAGCGTTTTGTTGTTCTTGTTGAGAAGTTAAATGTGTATTTACTTCAACACCTTCTTTTTCATCTTCTTCACCTTTTAAACACTTAATTAAATTAGATAAACAACATTCCGAAGTGTGTAATGTTTTAACAATACAATCTGTGAATGAATTACCTTCTAAACTCCTCATAAAAGGTAATGCTTCTGAAATTATAAACGCACTCCCAATGACACAGAGAGAAACGATATAATCAATACAACTTTCTTCTAAACTCGGACAATCAGATTCGTTAGTTTTGGTAGAACCCATAAATGTTTCGTTCATTTATTGTATAATAAGATTTCTTTTTTTTTGATAAATTAATCTTCTGCGTTGTTGTGGGTCTTGTTCTGCAATATCCGCATGATAATTTGTGCGGTTCATAGCTTGTTCTTTATATGTTGCATATCGTAAATTTGTTAAACGATTATTATATTTATCTCTATCAATGTGGTCTATTGTAAGTGGTTTATTATTTGTTGGGTCAATCGGTCTATCACCTACAAAACATTTAATAACTAAAAAATGAACTTTAAATGTTTTCTGTTTTTCTTCACCAATGGATAAATTACATTTTAAATACCCCCTTCTGTCATCAAATAATTTCAATACTTTTCCTTTATGGTTCATCACTCTCCCATAATCTGAAACAAGATAATTGTGAAAAGGTTTCCAAGATTCCATTTTAGTATTCCTTGATATAAAATATATGGGATATATACGCACCATATATTATAGTATCATATAGTAATATAACACGCACTCACCATAAATATTTCCAACTATAATACAATGCGGTATAATATGTTCTCCAATTATCTTGTTTTTGTTTTAATCCACTAAATCGTTGTCTGAATTGTCTTCTTCGGTTTTTATCCCCATGGACTAATTTTGGATATGCATTCAATCCAGTTTTATCTGAATAATTTTCAAGTTTATTATCTCCGAAACTGATTTTTCGTTCTTTTGTAGGGTCTTCTCTTGATGTGTGGATTGCATCATACATTTTACCTTTCGTTTTGGATTTTTCAAATCGGTTAAATTTCCATTTGGATTTTTCCAATTTCACCATTTATATAATATTCACATAAAATAAGAAATATGAATATTATTATAGAACAAGATAGAGAAGGTAAAGAGTGTATATCATACCAAGATGGAGTGAGATGTCTTCCCAATAATACCAAACGAAATAGAAAAAAATACAAAAGACATATAAGAAGAATGAGAAATGCATACTTTAAACAAATCGTAGAAGATAAAATGTATAATACACCCCAATTTTACGATACACTCTATGATTGGTATTATGTGTAGGTTATTTATCTTCTTCCGCCGCTTTTTCAGTCATTGCTTTTCTTTTAATATCTTGTGCTGTTTTCCTTCTGTGTGCGAAATCGTCCCAATGTGAAGCCATACGCTCTGCGGCTTCTTTTGTTTTGAATGAGCGTTTAGTCATTTCTTTTTTGGTTTTGTTATAAACCCCATATTTCCCATCTTCAAGCTTCTTTATAGAGAAAGGCATTAGTTATTATATAATAGTGAATATAATAATTAATGTTTAATTAAACGAAATAGTTAATCCTTATCAAATTTCTTAACTTTACCAGTTTTTCGTTTCTCTCTTTGTGCTTTTTCAATTTCAGATTTTGAGAGTTCAGAAAATGTTTTTGGAGTTTCTTTTGTTATTCTTTTAGTGGGTCTATATACATCAGATTTTTTTTTGTATCCGACACCACCTCTTTGATTTTTCCAATCCTCTTTGAACCATCTACTTAATCCTTTTTTTTCTTGTTTTTTTCCTTTGTATGCATCAGATGAGTTATGTTTTTTCTTGTATGCTTCTTTATATGCTTTAACCAATAATCCGCTTCGGTAAGCACTATGAGTTGGGTATTTCTTGTAAATGCGTTTCTTAACACTTTCATAAAGTGTAGCATCTTTCGGTTCCGCCATGTATATTATAAAAAGATAATTTGTTTATCTAAACCTAATTTGTAGCATACAAAAATACAATCAAACCAACACCTATTTAAGTCTTCACCTTTTTTACTAAATTGCAATCTTCTTAAAGGTATAAGTATTGTAATATCTTCATCTTCATATTTCTCTCTAAAAAACAATTTAGTAATGATAGAAACTGGGGAAATCATTATGAAGGGTTTATTTATTTTATGCAATGTATCAAACACTTTCTTCTTTATACTGAAAGGGGGGTTAGACACTATTAAATCGTAATCGTGTCGCATGTAATTCGTAAAGAAATCTTCGTCTTGATGTATCACATTAAAACCAAATGATTTTAATATTTCACCACTTTTTCCACTACAATAAAAAGGTTCATAGAGAGAAATGTATTTTTTCATATAAGGTAAAGCCATTTTCCAAATCTCTTCGGTTGTTTCGTAATCATCATCATTCTTAAATGTGATAATTCCATTTCTTAAAGGCATAGAACTCATTAATATATTTGATTATAAAAAAGTATTGTAATTTACGAAATGACTTCCACAAGCCCACTATTAATATTCATAACTTTTTGATATACAACAAAGAACCTTACACTCCTTTCACTTGTTCTGGCCCCGGGAGCACCAGTTCCAGTATCGTATTGAGTAAGTTTAGTTTTTTCAGTATAAACCATAGGTTGGTTAGACATCAAATAACCTTGTCCGAATGCATTAGTGAGTGAAAGAGCTTTCCAAAATGAATATCCTGCTTCGTTGTATTGAATATGGTTCATAGCAACTCTCCTTGTGATATTGTAATCTATATCTGCGGGAATATTTCCAGTTGCGTCTGCTTGATTATCATAGCAAAATAGGGCTTGATTTACAACCAAAGGCACACCTTCTGAATTATCTGCTTCGTTTCTGATAAGTCCCATATTTTTAAGAGGAAGCGAATATACATTTTGACTATCCACTTTGAAGTTATATTCTTCACCAAGACGCAATGCTTCTGAATTATAACGAGCCTGTGGTAATGCTTCTGCGGCGGCATCTAATTCTTGGGCTTTCTGAACTATAACCCGTTTTACTCTTTTTTGAGCCAGAGGTAGTTGGAAATCGTGCGTTTCAGTTCCATTACTTTCAGTATATTTTACATAATTTTCTTGTGTAATAACATCTTCAAAACCAACAGAAAATCCACCCCTACTATCTATTTGTTCTTTAACATCAGACATCAAATCTGGATAATAGAGTGTATCTAAAATCAAGAATGTTTGGTCTTCCACCATAGAAGAAGTGAGAAGGTCTTTATTAACTGCTCCTCCTGCCGCATCAAAAGGATTGAATTGAAAACGATGTCCCCAAGTGCGAGGAGCCCACTCTATAATAATAGCAACTTCTTCTCTAATAGCAAAAAGAGGTAGTTGAATTCCTTGAAGTGCTGGAATGATAGTTCCAAGAGTAAGTGTAAATGAGGGGGTTTTAAGAGGGTCATAAGAGATTAAGCGTTTTGGAGCTGTTTTATATTGTGTAAAAGGAGTGGATTGAGAGCCGTATGTAGCACCAGATGTAGTATCTTGAACTGCATATTCACTTGTTTCCCTTCCGATAGTTCCACTTGGAGGAAGAAATCCCCTTCGTCTTACAGCATCGGCACTTGGAGTTAAATCAACAATTCCTGCACTTCCCATAAAAACATCATCACCACCCATTTTAGGCATAGCAACACCTTTACGATATTCGTTAGAGTAATGTAATCTTTTCCAAGTAAAATAGTTCCCAACTTCTTGTAAATTACTTACTTCTTTACCACCAATTGTCAGTCTTGCGTTTCTAATGCATGCGGCTGCACCAACATTTGAAATGTTAAAAGAGTTAGTTTCAGTTGTTGCGGCATTTGAATTAACTACGATTTGAGCCAGATGTAATTGTGAGTTTGAATCTAATATTCCTTGATTTTCAAGAACAAATTTACATTGAGTTTCAGAGAAAGTAGTAGGTTGTAAAATTGTAGTTTCACAAGATTGATTTACTGGTCTTTTCAGAACACCAACTTTCAAAATATCTGGAAGTTCCATAATTATATATATATTTAACTCTTATAAAATAAAATATAAAATTTAATTTATAAAAAATGTAAAATGAAAATTATGAAACAAATCTGGGGTTTTGATATACTTTTCAGAAAAGTATTAGGAAAGAACTTGAATTTTTCCATCTTCAAAAATAATAGTGTTTTGATGTCTTACGAAAAGGAACATAGAATGTGGTTGGAATGATTGTGCTGCTGGAAGATTAGATTGAACCCTTAAATTGAATGTCTGTCCCCTAAAATCAACACCAGAACCCAATTTATCAAAACTAACACCGATATTGTATTGTTGTTCTTGGTCTTCTTCCACAATGGAATACCTCTCCCTATCAAATTTATTAGGTTCAGTATTTGATAGAGGGTTAGAAAGTTCAGTTTTTATAGATTTAAGCATGTTATATAAGCTCCAACCATCTCTGACTGCATCTATTTCGGTAAGATTTTTCAAAGAATCGGCGACACCTTCATCTTGTGTTTCTTTACTTTCTATAACTAAATCATAAGGAAACCTTGCTCCACTTTTCTGATATGTAAAACCATTCATACGAATATTGTTATTCAATACACCCGCTGCTTTTTCATAAAGTAATTGAGGAGTGGAAGAAGAGTTAAACTGATAGTTATTTAACCAAGAAGAAGGAATTAGATTTCCCACAACTGCACTTGTATCCCTTGTATTAAACAAGAAAGAAAGATTGTGTTGATTACTCAAAACAACATTGTAAAATGAAGAAAAGGTAGAATAAGACATAACACCTTTTGTATTTTGTAGCATACTTCTTTCTTGTTCTGGACTGACGATTTCAGTTTCAACACTTAAAGTTAAATTACTCCATTCATAGTAAGCACCATTTGGAGTATCGGCTGTTTGATTATACCAATAGTTGTTGTTAATAACAAAATTGGAAGGGGCAAGTGTAAGCGTTAAAATCATACCCCCTTGAAGTTGCATATCTATAAAATCATTTCCTTGTAAGTATCCATCAAGAAGAGGTAGAGAGAAATCAAAGGGTTTATCACATTTTTTAGCCATACTGACTTGTTTTCCTGGTGCAAGTTCATAATCAACACCATTAATATAATTGTTAAAGGACTGATTTAGGGGAACAATAGAGGCACACAAACGATTATAGTTTTTGATATTACTATAAGTTCCACCTTGAAGATTTTGAATAGTAAGTGTATCTATGCACGATGAAACACCAATTCTTCCATCAATGTAAAAAGAGTTAGTTGTTGGATTATCAGAATTCCAATATGTAGCATTTTGTGGGAAGGCATCATTAGCATTTTTAACTTCAAATGTTCCATTAATTCTTAAACTTCTACCTTTCATAAGTCGTGGGATTTGTGGTAATTGGAAAACCACTTGTTGTAATCCAGAGCGGTCTGGACTGAATTTTTGAAATGCTCCAATATTCGTAGGATTCAATAATAATACTTCACGCTTGGTAGAATTCATATTCATATTATATATATAATTATAAAGATATAATTTTAAAATTATAAATATAAAATTATTTAAGTTTCAACAAATCTCCCATTTTTATTTACAACCAATCTCCTTAATCCCCCAATGTAATTAATAAATAATTTATTTTGAGTAGGAGTTCCGTATTGGATACGAAGAGAAACATTATTTGTGGAAGCAAGGTCATAAACACCACCATATCTTGCAAGAGCCCTTCCCAAAAAGAAATTCTTTTCTTGATAATCAAGATTTTTGGGGTGCATTCTAACCGAAGATAATGATTTTTCTGCTTCAAATAGAGCAAGTTGTTCTGTTTTAGGGATTGTATCAGAAAGTGCTTTAAGTGGAACTCTTCTTACTGGTTGTAATTTATTATCAATGATATAATTGTAATTATCTGCATCATCAATGATAGTATCAAAATTGTTATTTGTAATCAATTCACTTTGAGAGTTATTTAGAGGAAGAGTTAAAATACTTGTAGCACGATGATTTATCGTTGGAATATTCAAAGTAATTAAATTTTCTCCACCTTGTGCTTGATTTCTATAAACATCAAAACTCATAAAATCATACTGAACCCCTTGTTCTGTTGCTACTTGTTTCAACATAGAGTTAATGTAAGATTGTGGCGGCTGACAAGTTTTTACCAAGAATTGTAAATCAGAAAGAACAACCTTTGGGGTTTTAATCGTAAATTCAGAAGCAAGAACACCACATGTATTATTTTTTCCATCTTGGGGAGTTCCAGCACCATCATTTCCCGCACCACCTTGATATTCATCACCATTAGCCCCACTACCATCAAGATTTACAACAACGGCAATCAAACCACCATTATTTACATCTGCTTCGCATTCTACACTTATAATAACCCCTAAATCTTGCCACACTGGGGGAGATGCATTATTAAAACCCCACACATTTTTACCAACAACAAGATTCACTGCACCAACCAATTGATTTTTTACAAGTTGCATTCCACCATCAATAGCATCTTGTGATGGAGTATTTGTAGCCATAGGATTTTGATTGTATCCTGGATTTTTTTCACAATACAATTTGATTTGTGTCAAAGGATTAGCGGTAGTTGGGGATGCTTCTGTAATACCGAAACGACAACTTCTTCCATCACTCCCATCAAAAGTAGAGCCATCATCTTCTACCATACCTTCGGCGGTCCAAAGTTCCAATACTTTTTTAGATGTGTTAGTATCAATTTCAACCCTTAAACCATTGCATAAAATTGCTGGGAACATTTTATCGTTCATAGCACCGATTATACCACTATACAAATGAAGACATACTTCAATAGTATTTGGGTCAGAAGTTGGAATAGCTTGAACTGCGTATGTTCCTGCACCTGTTTTGTATTGATGATTAAACAATTGGGAATTATCGGTATTTCTTGCTGGAATATTATCATATAGAAGAGAATCCCAATTACGAGAAGTATATTCTAAACCTTCCAACAATGCTCTTTTATTCCTTATACTTCTATTTTCAGTGTAAAGATGTAATTTTTCTGCAAGTTCTCCGTAATTCTGAATATTCTCCAACAAAGTATTTGTATTTGCGTCATATATTCTTAAATTATCAATTATAGCATGTAATCCAGCTTTATTGGAAAATCGCACAAGAGCATCAACATTGCTTACTTGCACTTTAAAATTAAGAGTTGTCATTCTTGGGTCTATGAAGGATTGGAATGGAGGAATGTGAAATCTGATAGTTTCGCCCAAATTGTATGCTTTTTGTTTATCAGAAACCGAATACTGACTTCGTGATGGAATGGAAGTTTGCACCACATCACTTTCAAATTCTAAACTTGTTGTTTCACCAGACATATTTATATATTATACTTATTATTAAATTTTTATTTTAACTAAAAAAATAAAACAAAAAATTAATCAAAGAGAGAAACGAATTCCTTAATTAGGGGATAATCCCCTATGACCCCTTTTGGACTAACCTTTTTTAAAGGTTTTTAAAGGTTTTAATAAGTCCTTGTCATTGCTATACTTTGAGTTTGGATAGAGTTTGGAAGTATTCCAGTTTCTTTCTGTCTAAACATAACAACAATTTCTGATTCACCAGTAAGATTTTTTTGTTCTGTATTATCATCTTTTGAAATCAAAACATCAATTTTATTTAATTGTATAGTTTCCAAGTTATTTAAATCAATCCATAATGGAAATGGGGTTTTATCGCAATAACTTCTATAATTTTGAGTATCCACTGAATTTTGAATACACAAACTATTTACAATATAAATCGTTTTATTAACACCAGATATTACTCCATTTTGTGAATAAATGGGAAGATTAGAAATTTGTATATGATTACTAAATGCTTCGCTTGTCTGTCCGATGTCTTGTGAAGAAACAAGTTCAAATGTAGCCCCAGTTGCATCTAATGTATCTTCTTGTAAATCAAGCACATCTTGTGTATCGGCAATTGTATTAAATCCCAATTGATAATAAATTTCTAATGGAGGTTGTCCTACTTGGAATGCGGGTTCTCCGATTGTTGTTCTATATAAATTTGCATTTTGTCCTGTTTGTAAAGGAATTCCCAATGCATGTATTTCATCAACTAAAATACCACTTGTATTGAACCCAACAGATGGAGTTCCATCAAATCCACTTTGTATGAATTGTTCTGATGTTTTTAAATCATCTAATGGAGCATTTGGGTCATATCGTAAAACACCAAGAGTATCCATACCAGAATAAAATTGATTGGAAATTTCAAATGGAGCTTTTGAAGTAATTAAAGCATTTGAATTATCATCAAAATAACGATTTGTTCTTCTTACATTATAATATCCTTTTGTAGCCATATAATAATTTTCTGTATCTGAATCATTAGCAAGTGGATATTGAACTAAACACATATCTCCCATATAAGAAGGTATGTGTGTTTGAACTTGATTTCCAACTCCAAGAGTTCCAAGATTCATTCTCGCAAGTAAGCACCATTTATCTCGTGGGTCTGCTTCTTGTCCCACTGGGTCTGGAAAAACATTTTCGGTTGATGGAGCATAAGGTTCATCTGTTGCATTATTATAAGTTCCAGAGAACCCTTCCACGCTTAATGTGAATTCTATAACCATTTGTGTTTTATTAACCCATCTAAATCTGAAAAACAACATAGCCCCAGTTCTACCTGGTGTGGTATTAAAAGTATTTATAGAGTATGAATCACTACTAAAAACATAAGGGGGAGTTGTAGCGGTGTTAATACCTTGTGAAAGAGCTTGTATATCCAAAGCATTTCCAACAAGTTCATATTGAGAATAATTCGCATCTGAATATCCTGGAAGACATTTAGCAATTTTTGCTTGGGCTGTGAGTGTTTTATTTGGAATATCTCCAACTATTCTGAAATCCATACCAAACAAATATCTCGCAAGAGCACCTCTGGGTTCAATAATAGAAGAAGAAGCATTCAAATCATTCAAAGTATTAAAGTAATCAAGTTGTGTATTAATATTTCTTGCTACACTTTCTGTTTCTCCAAAATTAATTGCTTCTTCATAACCTCTTTGTTGAATAAATGGTAATGAATGAACTCCAACAGAACATTCCATAAAACCAGTAAATCCTTCTTTACCGCATGAACCAACATCGTAAAAACGATTTTGTTCTATTTGGTTTGCATTACTCATAGTCCATATACCATAACCACCGCTATTTAAATGTCCTATATGTTGATGTCCTCCCCTATTATTTTGTTGTGAAGGTGTAGGAGTATAACCACCAACACATTTTTTTATTCCAACTTTACTCATTATCATGGGGTAGTATCCTGCATTAAAAGGGGGTAATGAAATTGAACCTGCTGTTTCTGTTCTATTATTATATCTTCCCCCCATTCCATCTAATCCATATACAGCATATCCTGTATTATAAAAATTTGCTCCACCTTCATATATTCTATTTAATGCATTAAATAGGTTAGTATCTGTATTGACACTAAAACCATAACAATTTCCATTTTTAAATGATGAGGTCAGTGCGGGAGAATTCTGCCGAATATTTCCACAATCATTTTGAAATTTTGTATCAACAAAATTTCCAAAATTTAATCCTTGTCCGATTGTAGCACCAGTAGTTCCCAATGGGCCTTGTAGCCACCCAACCGAACTATAACTTGGATTAAACCTACAACAATTAAAATCAAGATTGTATTGGTCGTTTGCGATTCTGATGATTGTTTTTAAAACAGCTTTATCATTACCAGCATCATAAAGTAATTGAAATCCAGTATTAGAAACAATTTGATTTTCACCATAAGCAATGATAGAATTGTATTTCAAACCAGTAAAATCATCTTCCGTTCCACTTTCATTAGCACTTAAAGCATAGTCATTAAGCAATTTAACAAATCCTTCTTCTACATTTTTTTTATTACTATTATACTGCAATGTTGTAGGCATATTAAAAACAGAATGCACTGCATTAGTTGTTAAAATATAAGAAGGTTCATTAATGACTTGTCCGTTCGCCGTAATATTGAATTGACTTGAAACATAAGCAACTTGACTATTTGGAGGGATAGTGAGAGGTTGTGTAAGATAATTACTGAACCGATAAGGTTTGTTAGGATTGTAAGACGATGCTTTTGCTTGATTATCTTCCGATTTTAAAAACAGAATAGACATTTTATATATTCTAATATTAAAATAAAATGTATAAAATTAAAAACAGAAAAGTTTTTAAAAAACCGAAAACACCAAAGAAGGAAAGGTTAGTGAAGAATGTGGATACAGATAGAATAACATGTGAAAGAGATGAATGTTCTGAATTTATGGCTTTGATGGAAACCAAGAGGAAACCAGATATTAAAATTACAGACCACAAATATATATTTGATTAGTTGTTTTTGTAATATTGAAATAGCTTACCAGTTAGATTATAATCACATTCATCAACCAAATAATTTCTCATTTTACGAAGTGAATACGCTCCAAATAGTTCATCTTTTTTCATTTGTGATGCATAAGTGATATGAATGTTATTCATACTAAAATATTCTAACATCTTCTTTTTTGTTGTCATCTTTTTTTCTTTAAGGGTTTTCTTCAATTCGTAAATATATAGCGATTTGACTTGATTATATTTACACATATATACTTGTTCTTTTCTGTTGATGTGTTTAATACAATCAGTGAATTTTGATTTCCAATATTTTTTATCGCCTACTGAATAATCAGAGATGACGCTTAAAACATCAGAATACATACCGCATTGTTTCAACATTTCGTAAGTAGTCATATTGTATCGTATCGTATATTACATACTATACCATATCAGAATACCTTTAAGTAGGTTTATACAAACAATTAATATCTACAATTAGAAAGTGTTTGAATTTATTGTAAGTCAATTAATAATATTATAGTCAGTAAATAGATTTTTCTTATTTTGGTTTTTTACACATAGCACATTCCGAAATTTTACTAAAACAATCATTACAATAATGATGTCCGCATGAAGTCATAATTTCAGAATTTTTATCATAACAAATAGGGCATTCTTTATCTTTAACATATTCACTAAAACATGGGGGTAATGCTTTACATATTTCAGAAATATCTGCATTGGGATAAAACTTCTTTACTTCTTTTTTGTATTTGTAATGAAATCGTATGCCGTTTGATAATAAAAATATTCTTTTTATAGTCCCAACTTCTTCTTCTACTAATTCGTGGGTTGCTTTAAATTCAGTCATATCCCATTTCTTCCATACATTATGAGGTATATCTTCTTCAATTGGGGAACAACGAAAAATGGCTGTTCTTTTAGTCATTTTAACAATACGAAATATTAATGCTACATCTTGAAGTAATTCTCTATCTTGAATTCTTCTACTCCAAGTTTGATTTAAAGCCACAGAATTAATGCGAGTCATCACTTCTACTTCTTATTATACCATATCAGAATGTCTTTAAGTAGATTTTAAATATATATTATTTCTACAAATAGGGTGAATAGATGAAAACAACATGCGGGATTTTATTTGTATGAATTAAAA
>WLWE01000875.1_pt1 | contig 24494 bp, 30 predicted proteins | sample 6718301 | NCBI WGS metagenome assembly WLWE01 (sample SAMN12718691, study PRJNA515312) | sponge metagenome | isolation source: marine sponge | host: Mycale hentscheli | place: New Zealand: South Island, Marlborough, Capsize Point | collected 2003-05-01 | reverse complement strand
CCACCACCGGCATCTGCGTTGACGTTGAAGTCCCCGTTTGCGGCATCTACGAATGGGTCGGCGGTGAGAGCGATGTCGTTAGCACCTGCGGTGAGGTTGCTGTAATTGCTTCCGGCAATATTGTAGAAAGCGTTGTTTTCGATGACGCTCATTTCTTGCCCAGAACTATAATCAGCAGCTGCACCAAAAGCGTTCCCTGTAATGCTGTGAAAGATGTTGCCTGTAAAATTAGAACACAATACGTTTTGCGAGTTATTAAGCGTGATACCGTTTCCGCTTAAATTATAGAAAATGCAGTCATTGACATTTTGCATATAAAAAGAATCAGCCTGAAATCCCACGCCCTCTGAACAGTCGTGAATAATACAATTTTTAACAAGAGTAGTTCGTGTGTCACCAAGGAAAATAGCTGTTCCAGAAATGTCTTTGAAAGTGCAGTTAATAAGTATTTGCGCTGCATATGCACTTGTTCCGCCGGTTCGGTAAAACCCACTTGTTGCTAGATTGTTTCCGTCGAATACGCACCTGTCAAAAATCCCGATATGAGTGGTGTTTCGTCCGTCAGCAAACAGACTACCACCGAGTTGAGCTTGCTCTGATCGAAACGTGCATTTGTAAAATCGGTTTCTGGTTACGTTGGCGAAGATATTGAAACAACTAATACCGCCACCATTTTGCTTGTTTTGTATGAATTGCAAGTTTTCCCAAATATAAGCACCATCAAGCAATCGCACGCAATTTCCATTCAGTGTTGTTCCGACTATCCTCGGAGCCTGTGACCCTGTGCCTTTAATAGTTACCGGCGAAGTGTCCGAACCCAAGGATGTGTAAATCGTTCCAGCGTTCGCGTAGTCCGTTCCAGTGTATTCAATTTCAATAGTTGATCCATCTGGTGCTTCTGTGAGGATTGCGTCAGTTGACAAGTCACTTCCAGCGCGCTTGCCGCCGCTGTAGCATGTTGCGCTAAAATCACTCGCGTCCCAAACTTCATCGAACGTGTAAACACTTGGCGAAACGCTTGTGTTGATGCTTGCGATTACGTTAAATTTTCTGCCGCTTGTTTGGCTCGGAACATAAACCAGATCACCTACATTGATCGCACCGTTTGCCGTGCCGTAGGTCGTTGCTGAACCCGCCGTAATTTGTAGCGAAAGCGTAGTTATAAACGCTCGCGTACTTGGCGAACCGCTCGCAGTCGCATCGTTACCAGTGCTGTTATTAAAGACGATTGGAGTGTTTAGTGCGGTCATTGATTCCCTTTAGTTTGCGTACAGCGGGTGAACTGTTGAACCGCCGCCGCCTGATGTGGGTTGCACATTTATCGCACCCTTAACACCGTCAAAATTCGAGATTGCACCGGTGCGAACATTCCCGACATTTGCTGGTGCGAAATATGCTTTCGCGTTTGCCCAAGTTGCTAAGCCAGTTTTCTCAAACGGCGATGCAGATAAAGACTCATTTAAGTTACTACCGAACGGCGCGCTTCCGATGTCGTAATCAGCCACGCTGCTGTTGTAGACCGCATTTGCAAACACTAGAGCAGCGTTTCCGCTTTCAAGATAAATTCCTTTGGAAGTTCCTTCAATTAAGTTGTCGGTAATTCTTGACCCACTAGACCCTCCTGTAAATCGCAAGCCCTCACCACCATTGCATAAAAGCGTATTGCCAACACAGTCAAAACGACCTTGATTATGGCCGAAAATAGTGTAGCCAGTAGTTGTGCGGACAAAAACATTTCTCACTGCTGCGTAACCTGCGAAAAGGTAAATGCCCACGTCGAAGAATCCGCAACCGAAACAGTTGACTGCGCCGCATCCGTAGTTACTGGACATATCGTGCAAGTGGCAACCATAAAGAGTTATGTTGTAAAACGAGTAACTGCCCCCGCTTTGCGTATGCAATTCGCAGTTGGTTAGGGAAGCGTAAGCGTTTCCTGAAATGATTTGATTTGACCCACTGTTGAACAGTTCAAGATCCTTCATCATTGAATAATTCGGCAGAGAAGCTATTTTATACGAGCCGTCACCGTCGATAGATCCAATTCCTCCATCGTTTTCGGAAGACGTGTAGCCCGAGAACGATAACGCAGCAGTCGAGGAAGGGGTTCCGTAAGTCGTGAAATCGAGCGACCCGGTCAGAACTTCCGCTGTTCCTGCTTTTATATTTATTTGATCCCCGTCCGTAGAATCTCTCGTCATTGTGTCGAGAGCGTATTGCAGATCGCCGTAGGGATCTCCCACAGTTCCAGTTCCGCTGTTAGCGGCAATGGAAGGATCGACGTAAGTTTGCGTTTGCGCCATCTACCTACTCCGCAATAAAGTCGTTGGCCATTTTCTGAATAGCCGCCTGCCATTGATTTTCGTCCGTCACTTGCGAGTTGACGAGAGGTGCAATGTTTAGATTGTATTGCTCCATGTATCGCGCCTCTAACGCTTGCATCTCCTGATCTGTTTGCTGCTGCTGCTCGTATGAAGCCTGATAGGAAATCACTTCGGCTTCTGTGCATCCAGCATCGGGTCGCCCGCCACTTTGGTTCACTAAGGTTTCGGCAACTAGCTTGATGTCGTCTGGCAAGCTCGCTTCTACCTGTGCAAATTCTAGGCTGCGCGGGTACTCGTTCGTTCCGATTGACGTGGATGACTCGTTAAACACTTCCGCAAGAAACCACGCAATCAAGGTTTGATCGGTTCCGGCTTGGAGTGTTTGGTAATAGTCAATGAGTCCACCCGAACGCTGGTTTATCATCACCGGATCGGTTAAGACAGCACCCGATTCTTGTAAAGTCTCGCGGCTTGATTCGGTGCTCATTGCTGAACCAGTCCTTGCCGAAAGGTGCTGTGCAATTACGGAATTGCTAACGCCTTGGTCTTGCAATGGTTTTATGTCGGTTATGTAATTAATCATTAGCTAGTGCCTTTTTCCAAGTTCGCTTTTTTTTTGAAGCACTTCGACCTCGAGGCCTTGTTGCCTTGCGATTGTTTGCCAAATTAAAATCCTGTCTTCTTGACACTCTCGCAACTGCCGATGTGTTGTGTCCAGCTTTTCGTCAACCCTCCCGAAGTGTGCAATCATCTGCCTCCATAAGGCTGCTATTACACCGCCCAGAGTAGCCACAGCACCGAGCAACATCGACACTTGCGTAATATCTGTCTCTGCTATCATCGAAATTACACCAATACTTCGTGTTTGAAATTTGCTTCGGTTCTTGCTTTTACTTGCTGCACGGCGATGTATTCCCAAGCTTCCATTTTGGATCCGTAGAATTCGCCGTAGCCGTTTTTTCCCCAGCCGGGACCGTAAGAATTTACAAACCGAATTCCATACCGCTTTAGGCTTTCTGCCGGCCCTTGTTCTGTGTCCAAAACCTCGAGCCCAAGAACCGCGTGCCTCCACCAAGGCAGGCTAAACGTAACGGGAATCGGATCATCGTCGATCATACTTGAGATTGCTGCGTCAAGGTCGACGCCAAGATCAACAAAATCAACTAGCCGGTTGCGTTTCCTGCTTTCGAGTACCTCTGCCGTGTTTTCGTAGCTTCGATCAATACGAAAGCCGTTCGGCCACGCGGACGCATTAGGTACGCCGCCTTGCTTCTGGATCATGTCGACGGCCTGCGAACAGAATCCGCCTTGGTTTCTGTAGTTCATGCCAACGGCACCGATTGCGGTCGCTGAAAGCTCTGGTACTGGCGAATTGATACCCTGAAAAGCAAGTCGATTCATAACGCCCGCAACAACGGAATACGCCCAGCAATACTTCGTAATTTCTTGGTTCAGAATCGGTACCGAGTGGAACTTGTGAAAGTCGATAGGTCGGCTGCGTCGCGATCTGTGCATCGCAATACGCTCCGGCCACTCGCTTCGCGGTATGTAGTTTCCGCCGAATCCACCGCACACTGTCCCTACTGGTTCCGATGAATAGTCTCTCTCGACTAGCCCGTGCTCATCTCGCGGCGTTGCGTCAAAATTCACTTCCACTTTTCTAGCTCCTCGAGAAAATCGTCGCCGACGGTTACAACCGTTATGTCCCCGTTTTTCGCGATAGCTGCCGCTGGCTGCTTTGCCTTCGCCGCCTTGAACAGCGGATAAACCCACGCTTCCGCATCATCGACGGTTGCGTTCTCTGAGTAACGCCTTAGCTCGTATCCGTTTTGTTTTGCCCACTCGTCAATTAGCACGCTTCCCGCCATACCCGCTGGTGGGACCAGAACGATTGCGTTCGGCGTTTCGTCCATCGCCTTTTGCTTCCCTTGTGGCTTGGTCTGCGACGCCAAGTAAATCACTAGCGCCATTACAGCGAGAACAATAGCTTTTTGCGTTTCTGCGTTCATGCTATTTCTTTTGGTTCTGCTTGCGTATCTCGGCAATCATTTCCATACGCAGCACTTCGAGCCTGTCTCGAATATCGTCGCCCTCTGTTTTGTGACTTTCCGGGTCGAGCATACGTGTAATTGATCGAATGATGCTCTGGATCGTCGGCCACGCACCGGTAACCAGTAGAATCGCAACGTATCCGACCAAATCGACTGCTTGCATCAACGCATCAATCAGCACCGCAATAGCGTTTGCGTTTCCGACCTCGGTGCCGTCGACTGAATCCCCGAATACGAATTGCAACCAACCGCTCTGGTAAAGTTTCCATCCCGCGAAAATTACGAAGCACCCAACGAGAAACCTGAAACCTTTATCGTCCTTCATTTTCTACCATCCAATCGTTGAGCCATTTTCTGATTAAGGACTGAGCAAATCGAATCGCAATATTCATTAGTATTGTCGCGATGATGCCGCTTCCGACTTTCTGCCTCCGAATGAACCGTTCGACGTCCTGCTGCACCATCGAAGCGTTTCGAGAGTTCATGCCGCCCTGTCTCATTCGTGATTCCCACCGCTCGCGAGCGTACTCCCGTATCCGCTCTCGTTCCTCTCGCCTCAATGCTTTTTCAATCATTTGTCTTTCCCCATATCCTGACGCGAAAGTAGCCGTGTTTTGACTGAGCAATCGCGTCGCCCAGAAGCACTCTCGAAGCGTCGTTTTTATGCGAGCTCCGACCCGACGGCCTGCACGTCGAAACCAAACTTGTCCGTGCCCAGCCTACCCCCTCGAACGTCGCGCTGTCTAACTGTTTCCAATCGCCAGCCAAATCAGGTGGGTGTCCACGCAAATTGTAGCGGGCCATATAGTCTGCTCGGCTTTGTGCTATTTGCTGCGAGCGCGCAACAAAAACAGCCAAGACGCGGTTACGTCCCGGCTGCTCGATTTTAATGTTTTCTGCGACGCTGCCACGGTAAAGTAGGCAAATCGCCGTTAAAACAACTACGCTTCGCACCCTAGCGCTCGCCGACGAAGAACGGGGAATAAACGCTTCCTGCCAACCCTCGAGCGTTCTACGCTGATTTTCCGACTAACGCTCGGGCGCGAAAGCATACGCCTTGGAATGATTGCCTCAACCTTGATTTCCGGCAATTCGACGGGCTCCGAGCTCACCTCGCGGCTTACTTCTTTCTTAACCGATCTTCCTGCCTTCTGCACGCCTGCGTCCACGCCGTTGTCTGCGAGCAATAGCCCGATGACGGCGACCACTGAAATTACCGCTATTTTCATTTTCCTGCCTTTTTTTTAACACCCAACGAGCCGGGGTAAATCGAAAGGGGCGGCTCCGACTACCCCCAGCCCGCTTGGTAATTCGGAGCCTACACAATTCTGACGCTTTCTTGCAAGCTATTCACGCATTGCTAATCGTACGCGTAAACGCACACGCTTATTTTATCGGGCGAAGGGTCGCCCTTTTCCGTTTTAATATGATGTTGAAAAACGCCCGCTAAATAATGCGGATCGTCACAGTCAAGCAATCCGACTCGCACGAACGTATCTAGTAAATGTTTAGTTACGTAATTATCTATGTCGAGTAATCGACGTCGCCTGTGAGTAAAAGCAATGCACACCTTGTTTGCTGTGCCGTCGTCGCTTGTTGCTTCCGCGAACGGCATCGGCTTACAAAGTGGCGGTAAATTAATCTGTTTCTTTTTTAACACGTCTAATATTGCTGACTTCTGTGCTTTTAGCTCCTTTTTAGCCGCCTTTGCCTTCTCTTTAGTTTTGTCCGTTGGTGAAAGTATTTCGTTTCTCAATGCGTGCATGAGCTTTATGTTGTCATGACCTTCTGACGACGGCGGTGCGCAAAAATGCGATGCGATAATTAACGCCTCGAGACGCCTTAACTTCATTCTCGTCATTCGGTGTAAAGCGATATACCGATTTAATGAAATTGCCTTGAATGGAAATTCAAAATAGAAGCAATCGTCGTCGTCGTCGTAAGTTTTGATTAGCGGCAACTTACTTGCGCACCTCATTCCGATCTTCGTGAGTTTAATCATTACACCGTCCTCCGATACTGCGGCGTTCGACGACCCTTGCTTCGCTTGCTGACCATCGGCACCCAATCCCCCGTTTCAATCATGTAACCTCGCCGTAAGATAAATTTCGTAAACGCTCCCCACGCATTTCTGTGGTGCGGAACCAGATTTCGAGATTCGCAAAGCAATCGAATGTCCTCCGCCGTGAAAGTCTCGCCGTCTTTTATTTCTTGTCGAACCAAAGCCATTGCTTCCGAACGCCATTGCTCGCACGTTGTTTTTGAAACCGACTCGAGAGCCGCGTCGCGCTGCTGTAGTGCCCAATGTAATAATTCCATCTCTCGCCCCTTTTTGTGTTATTGATCCCAACCGTCAAACATAGGCTGGTTGTATTTCCATCGAACCGTGTTGTTTTCTAAATCTTGAATAATCCACATTCTTCCGTCCTCGAAAATCGCATCGTGCGGCACGTTGCCCTCGACGAATCTCGGTATCGAAAAAACGCGGTCGTTACTGTCTCCGACAAACACGGTGTCCCGTGTTTTCCTGACCAAACAGATTTCAAACAGCCTTAATCGCTTGTACTTTAATCCCTTCATTTTCTAATGCCTTTCGTGTTTGAGCCGTGTTAGTTGCAGTACGCGCCGTTAATCTTTTCGCATCTACCGGGTGCGACGCAATACCAATCGCGTCTTGTTTTTGCGAGATACCGACAAGCGGTGCCGCCTGATGACCTGATAGGCCGTGGTTCCGAAACTCCCGGTACGATTGCAAAAACTCCTGCCGCCGCCAGTGTTCTTCATCGTTCTTCATCGCGCAAAACTGCCGCCAGCCGCCCATAAATCGTATCGTTGCGTTGATAGCCTGATCCTCGAAGTCGACGGTTTTGTAAGCACCTACTCGCTCTGCCGCTGTGATCGCTGTGTCCCACGCCCGAAAACTGACTGCGGTTGCGTCGATTCTCCGAAGCTCGCACGGCTTGGGAAACCACTTTTCGAGCGCGATATGCGAATACGCGGCTTTTTCCAATTCGTCGATAGACACGTCCTTCAACGCAGCCCAGTACACTCGTAACAGAACCTTGTCAATTTCCTTGTTGTAAATCACGCCAAGCTGCTCGATTACAGCCGCAAACCGTAGCTTCTGTTGTCGCTCTAATTCACCACTCGAGGAATTCATTGACTCGCTCGGTTCGCTTTTCGCTATCTGTTTTCGTTTTTGCGCCATTGCTGTAATTACCTTCCGCTAGTTTGAGTAAATTTGCCTCTGCCATGCACCAATCAAATGTAGGCTGCCACCTAAAGGATTCGCGATTAGGAATGGGTAGTTGCGCCAACGCCCGTGCCCACGTTTCGTTTAGCCAACTTTCGCCCATCGCTTTTTTGAGCGAGCGAAACTTGTCTTGCCTTTTTCTGCTCCACGTGTCGATACAAGTCAATTCGTGATGAGCTCGAGCTACTTCGTTCCAGCTATCCATAAATGCCGTTGCTTGCTTATTTACACGACGCGTTTTCTTCGCGTTGTTATCTATCTCTTTACTATCTTCCTCTGTCTCTAACTCTAGCTCTAACTCTAACTCTAACTCTTTGCCTGTATCAGGACGCAACTCTGCGCTGCCGCTGCACTCTGTTACAGAGCGCAACTCCACGTACTCGTCCGCGAGTCGTTGCGCTTTTGCTGCCTTGCTTTTGCGAGCACGCTCGAGACTCGCTGCACGCTTCTTGCTTTTTTCCTCCTGTTCTTCGACTGTTTCTTTCATCCGTTGATTGCGATACACCTGTTTCGCTGGGTCGCCTTCGAGTCGAATCGGCCTAAATTTTTCATTAAGCACTTCGTCTAAATCCGCGTCGTCTAGCTCGATGTTCAGAACTCTCGCCGCTCGCTTCTTGTCGATTGCCTGAAATTCGCTCTGAAATTGCAGAATCAATAGCTGCAAGTAAATTCCTTGCTGCCTGTACGTCAATACGCGAGTTCCGACTACCCACGCGTCCGAATAAAGCGGAAACCAGTGGTGTTTTTTTTGTTGCGACATATAATGACCTTACCTTTCGTTGAAGCCGGGTTTTCACGTACGCTCATTTCGTGATTGCCCGGCTTTCTTTTTTTTACTTGATGAACCTGTACGCACTAGAAACGCTAATACCAAACGACTCTACGAGCTCTTTAATCGTCGCGCCGTCTAGTCGCTTCTTCTTTACTGCCTCGACAGTTTCTTTTGCAACGGGGCTTCTTGGATTGCACTGTCTTGGCTTCCCTAGGTGCTTCGTTCCTGCGTGAGTGCCGTTTGCAATACGCTGCACCGAAGCGCTCGAAACTCCGTTCTCGCGAGCGACCTGCCTGACTGACGTGTTTCGTTCCGCGAGCCGTTGCCAAATCCTGTCCGAAACGATTTTTTCTATTCTTTCGCTTCCCATCACTTCTTGCCTTTCTCTTTCGGAGCTTCTTCTTGCTCGATTACTGGAAACGCCTGCTGCGCGGTCGTGATACCGTCGGCAATCGACGTGTAGATTCGTCGCATCGCTAGGTACTGTGCTGGCTGGATTGCATCGATGCTGCGTTGTATCCTCGCCTGTATTTGTTCACGTGTCACCCCCAACTCCTCGAACTTTTCGATCATTGTCATAATCTTCGATCTGTCTAGGTCGATGCTCGACTTCAGCGTGCGGTTACACTCGTCGACCGCTTCCTCAATTACGTCACGCGGTATCACGTTCTCTAGGCATGTCCTCACGCGACGCTGCGCTTGGTTCGCGATCCAGTCAGCAAGCTCATCTTCGCGTAGCTCCCGCTGGCGACCACCGACTCTGATTCGGTGCGGAACGATAAACTGCCTCGAGTACCTAGCGTTTGTCTGTTGATCCCACGCAAACGCTTCTACTGTGCTTTCGCCTCGAGCTCGCGATAGCTCGCGGTATCCCCAGTCAATGTTTCCCCACGCTAACGCGACTTGTGTGACGAGAGTAATACTAGGGCCGGTGATTTCCGAGCCGCCTTTGCTGTACGTGTAGCACGCTGACTCTGCGAGCCTCACGCGCTGACACGCGTTTTGTACCCGCTCTATCGCCTTCGCCTCGTTTCTCGGCCTCGCCGCCGCGACTGTTAGCCCGGCTTCGATGATGCCTCGGCTGCGAGCCTGTTCGCTCGTCGTTAGAGCCTGTGTTTCCGCTTCGACGATTTCCGCTAGTGCCGGGTTGATTTTAGATTCACTCATTTCAGTAAAAACCTTCTGCTAGTAGTTGTAGTTGTGAATTGCTTTGCCAATTCAGGATGATCTTTTTTGAATCGCGATTGATCGAACCTGCTTGTTTTGCTGCTTTTCCACGTTGCGAGCACGTTCGATCCATCGACTAGCTTTTCGCTGTTTTGCATCGCTAGTTTTATTCCAGCCTCCAGCATGTCTTGCGTTTCCTTTAGTTTCTTTTGCTGCTTCTTAATCTCGCGCAAAGCCTCGATTGCATCGCATAAATCGTTGTCGGCTTCCGCTTCCGAGCCGACGTTGTGATGCGGATACGCTTTCTCGCACTCGCGACTCGTCGTCGCTGCTGGCATGACGTTGTTTATCACGCCTTGCCAGAATCGCTCTGCTTCCTCGATAAGCCATTGCTGAAACTCTGCATCCGCGTCCACGCTATACACTTCGATTCGGCGTCCGTAGTCAAAAAAGAGCACGGGAACGTCGCACCAATCGACGCCGGCAATTCGCATATTCCACTGACACTGACAGTAGTAGTGCTTAGGTATATCGCTCGTTCCCGGATCCCCCCATTCTCTGCTGTTGCCGGCTGTTTTGACTTCTAATACTCCCTTATCGCCTTCCTGTGTCAGGACGAATCCGTCGAGATTGCATCGAGCAAACTCGTGTTTTTCGTCACGTATCGCGTTGAAATTCGAGATTACGCTGTTGCCTGTAGCTTGCTTGTATTTCTCGATTACGAGCGGTTCCAAGTAATTGCCGAGCTCCATCGCAAGATTCGTTTCGTCATTAGTTTCCTTGCTAGTTTTGTCGAGCCACACGTCCATCGGCGTTTGCCACTTCGATAGGCCGACTATCGCGGCAATGTCGCTTCCGCCAATGCCTTTCTTTCGCTCGAGTAACCACTGTTCTCGTTTTCTGCTCATATTCCACCTGCCATAAAAAGACCAAGTACCCAAAAAATAAAAATTAGCAACGCTGATTGTTTTTCGCTCATAGGATCCACCAGAGTAATAGTGATATTGCAGCAATCATTGTTCAGCGACTCGCTCAATCCACGTTCGATTAAGCTGGTTGAGCTCGTTCTGGTGGTGCGTGTGACCGCTTTGCTGCCGCAATTCGTAAGCGTTGCTGAGATTGCGAAACGCACTGAAGTGATCCGCCATAGCGTTCGTAATGTCCCGCTGGTGACGCTTCTTTGTTTTTCTGAATTGCCGATCTCTCGCGTCGACGAAGTATGTGTCTAGCTGCCAATTTGATTGATCGACGTAGGCGTAACCTTGCTGTACTAGATTCGCCGTTTTGCAGTCGAACTTTCGGAATTGCAAGCTGATTTCGTAGCCGACTGTAGCGTCGCCTGCGTGCTTGATTATCGGCACCCACTTTTCCGACGGCTGACAGTCGTGCCAGTCCTCGAGAAACTCAAACAAGACGGGAAGCTCATCGCCGCTTATGCGAACGCCGTTATTCCTCGAAGCGTTAAACTCATAGGATGCCTCTATGTCGCTGGTAGGCGGATCGAATCCCGTACCGTTGTACCTCGCGCTGTAGTAGACGTGCTGCTCTAGCTTCCACTCATACTCATACTCATATTTGTTGCTCATTGCTTTACCTTTCGTTTGAGCGTCAAAACAGTAGCTTACCATAATCCATATCACGTGTCAACCACGTGTCACTAGCACTCCGCTAGAGTGACGTTTACCGCTGACGTTGCGTTGTATTGCTTTAACGCCAAATACAATTCGCTGTGGTACCGACCGCTAATCCAACTGGCGTCGCCGCTGTGGTAACGACAAACGCAAAATTCGTTTTTTAGGTCAACGATACAAATAAACTCGTCGCGTGTTCCGACTACGTGCTTGGCTGTTACGAGCGTTCCTCGCTCGGCTTTCCAGCTAAAGTAGGGGAGCATGTTCGTTGCGGCTGCATTGTCGCTGCGCTCGCTGTAGTTCGTGTAGTCGCTCAAAATGCCGTCCTCAACTAGAGCGTCGAGCGTGCGCAATAAGTGATCTCGCATAGTGCTGGTGTAATCTTCAAACGAATAATGAACGTTCAAGTTGTCGATGCACTCAATCTCGCATCGCACTTCCCACTTCACAATTTCGTTCAGAAATTCGTTTTTCTTTGTTCCGTTCGCAAAAACTGCCGTTAGTTCAATGTTCATTGTTACTTGCCCTGTTGGTGAATTGTGTAGTGTCCGATGACCTTTCCAAGCGACTCGCTGACGACTGAGATTAGCTTGTATTCGCACGATGCCCTGAGCGATGCCGCGTGCCTGTCAGCTTCGTCTACCGTCGCGAACTCCGAAGCGATTACTGCGTCGTCTGGCGACCCGCTCCACGCTCGTACTGAAAACTTCGTCATTTTTTTCCGCCCCCTGTTCCTGAGTTTCTGACTATTTCCTGTGTGTGTGACGTGTAGCCTACTAAACTACACAGACGCCCTCGTGTATCAAAGACGTTCGCATGTGGTCGTCACTATGTAGCCTAGTGACTACTGGCAAGAACCTGCCGCCTTTGTTCACTGCAATCAAGTAGACGCACTTTCTGTCTAGCTCGTCTTTGTCCTTGGCGCTGAGCACCTGCATCAACTTACGCTCTGCGTTTTCTTGTGTTGCGTAACCTTTTGGCTCTTTGAAAAGTCGCATAGCTGTACCTCGTGTGTGTTGTGTGTGTGTTCAAAATCCTTGCGGCTAATCTTCAGTTTTCGATTCTGCCTACGTCCTTGCTGTACGTTCCAAAATGTCGAATCTGATTCATAGTGCAAACCAGAACGTCTAAATTGATGGATCCAAATTGGTGAATCGAACCAAATCGAAACTCTCGACGGCTGCGTACGCAATCGCTACAAAACCGAAGTAACTGACGCATTTCGTACACGGTCGCGGTGTAAGTGTGATCCTCGAAAACGATGTCAATGTACGCTGGTTCGTTTTTCATCTCTTAGCCTTTCGTGCGATAAAGTGAAACGTGAGAATGTAAGGTACTATCGGTTTTCTCACGTGTCAACTCCAATTAAAAAAAAATTGCAACATTGTGAGCCGTCGCTATCGTCGGACATTTTGTGTCCGAATTTCGGACGTTTAGTGTCCGAATGTCCGAATGTCCGAGGATAATACGTCTGCGACGACGTAATTCGGAGATTCGTAGATTCGTAGATTCTGCGACAATGGCACAAAATAAATATGGACGATTTTAATTTTTCGTTTTGTCCACTTTTCCGCACTCGCAAAGCACGCAAAGTCTCTTGCATTGCGGGCAATGACATTTCAAGCAAATCGTTTTTCCATCGCTATTAGGTTTGCCACAATGATTGCAGGAACTTTTTGATGCGGCCAAAATACGAAACTCCTGAAGATGAAGCGCGAGAAGCGGAAGTTCGACAAGCGTGCGAAACGGCTTGGAACTGCGAGCTCAAGAAGCTCGCTAATTACGACAAGCTAGATTATGCGGCGGTTAGAAACGAGAAACCCGTCGCTTTTGTCGAGATTAAATGTAGAAGCCACAAATTTGGCAAGTTCCCAACGCTGATGTTTGGCACCACGAAAATCAAACAAGCGTTGTTTTACTCGTACGCTTTCGGGCTCGATACCTTGCTAGTCGTGCGAGACTCCGAGGGAGATTACTGGTTCACGAAAATTGAGCCTAGTAAGATCGAACTGCGTTACGGCGGCAGAACGACGAACGCACGCGATTCCGACGACATTTCAATAATGTGCCATATCGCAACGGAACACTTCTCGCGATTGCGATGATAGCGAACGGCCTGCGGGCCGGTGGCGAAGGAAGGGGAGCCCGCAAGCCGCCCGCCTATTCCTCCGGCACGGGGGCAGTTTTCGCTCGCTCGGCGAGTATCGCGTCGTATTGTGCTTGCATTTCCTCTTGCCTAGCGGCAACCGCTTGATCGACTCCGGTTACGTCGCGGTTCCAAATAACGCCTGAAAGAGTATTGCTTATCTGAGGCACGCGGTGTGCTTCCATCGTGAATGAGAGCGTCGTAAATTTCGTGCTCTGACTGGCTTCGATGGGCCCGGCCATAACGCACATAGGAAAGTTGTAGCAGAACCAATCTTGAGATTTCGTTGCTGGTTGAGCCGCTGTAATGCGATTGTCGCGAGCGGGCACCAAAACGATTCGAAAGCCGTGTGTTTGAAAAAGCGGCTCGCCCACTTCCCAATCGTAGATAGCGCCCGGTACTGAGTAGTAGTTTTGCTGCTCAATCCACGTTCGCGTGCGCTGGCTCCACGTGCTTAGGTTGAAGCTGAGTTGAACGATTCGCCCGAGCACTTGTCGATCAATCGGTGGGCCTTGAGGCCCGCCGTGCGAATCCGCTGGTACGTCGTTAAAGAACTCGCGAGTCACAATCGCTGTGTCGTCAATTTGCTGACCCATCCAGTAGAGCTCGCCTGTTTGCGACATAGTATCGCCGATGTAGATATTGACGGCACCGCTAACTTTAACGTCAACGCCGTTATTTTGCTCGGTTCCCGCGCCAGCGTTTGGGTCGGGAATGTTGCCGACGGCCTGCGGAGCGACGTATCCTTTTCTCAAAACCATATTAGGTTCCTCCGCCTTGTGCGGTCGGTAAGCGTGTGATTGGTGGCGGGAACTGCTTGCTGCGTACCGTCAAATCGTTTCGGTGCTCGAGTTGAACTGCGGTTGGCCCTGTGTGGTCGACAATCGTTGCGTCAAGTTGACTGGGTAGATTGAAAATGTTTTGCCCGTTCGCAAGTTTGTCCAGCAACGTCCACCACTTTTGTTGGCTCGCTTCTGCGTTTGCTGGTATCGACTCGCCCCGACGCTCGTAGAGGCGAATGATCGCAAGCCCGCAAACTAAGTCTGCGAGATACGCTCTATTTACGCCTGTCAGCGTCGATAAGTCGTCTACGGTGTATTGGCCGCCTTGTATCAAGGCGGCTTGGACTTGCCCCGAAGCTCCGTCCAGCGCTGCTAATACCGACGGGTGCGTAGCAATCGCGCCACGGGATAGGTGCTCGCGGTTGTCGGTCGCGAGATCACCCACCCAGTCAATGTCGTAGCGTGCTGCTAAGTCGTTTCCGTCGGCGTAGGCCATTTTTCACTCACTACGGTTGAACGCAATCAGTGAACCTGAACGCCGAAGCTGGTGCGGTCGCAACAACGTCAAAGTCGTCGACAACGTTACCAACTGTGCGGCGATTGTCCTCGTCGTCTTTCGTGTAAACGGTCATGTCCTCTTGCACAAACAAGTGGACGCTCGAGAACGACGGGCCACCGGATTCAGCGACTAGGCTACCGGGGCGTGCAAGCAAATATGCTTGAACGGGGTCGCAAAGGAAACCACTAGCCAACGTTGCTCCACGCTTCGAGGAAACTCGAACTGCATCTTCCACAACGATGGGAATACCGTACAAGTTGTCGGGCAATCCATACTCGCCCCACTTTCCTACTTCACCTTTTACTTGGCTGTAGGCGTCCGGGCTGCTCTTGATGTGGTCGACAATCTCTTGGCTCTCCGCCATTGCGTGCGCCGCGTGTGGGCTCAAAACAAGCTGAAGGTCTTTCCTGCGAACGACCGATAGCGTTGCAATCATCACCTTTTCCACCGCGAATGCGAGCGAACGCTTGATGTCTTGGCGAGCAACTGTGCTCTGATCCCAAGTCCCAGTGTTACCGGCAATAGCAACAACGTCGGAGCTATGGTTAGCTGCCCAAGTGTTGTTGTCTTGCAGCAAGCCGTGGACTTGTTGCGTGCGGGCAGTCATTGCCTGCTGCGCTTTCATGCGAGCGTGCGATTCGACAATATTCCAGTCCGCTTGTTCGGAAGATTTTCTTCCGATTGTAAAGTCGAAGTTATAACGCTCCGTCTCATACCCCTCGAACGTAAAACTTTCGGTTCCGTTGTTTCGCTCTGGTCGCGGGGAGCCGTCGGGCCATACAAACTCGGCAAGATCCGAGCTCAATACGCGAGCTGCTTCTTCCGGTGTGATTTTGAGATAGTATCCGCTCGACTTATTCACGTTCGACAACTGAATATAGCTATTCAACGCGAAGTCATCTGGGTTACGGCTAAATTCTGTGATAAGGCGTCCCGACGCATCGAGATCCTTAACAAAAGTATTGTTACCGCCGGGTAAAGCGTATGCCATTTTTTCGTCCTAATTTGGGTGGGGTTTTCGTTTCTTTCGCGCCCCCGCCCGGGACGAATTTTTGGGTTTTGTTTAAGCGATTCCGATGGTGACGAGAATCTTTGCTTTGCCGCCTGCATCTGCGCCTTGCGTGCAAATTCCGGCGTAGGGAACGCCAGAACCTACGGCAGCGACAATTCCTTGTCCGTTAAGGTCGGGAGCGATTAGATTTCCGGCGGCTAGGTTCGCGCCGGCGATTACCTCGCAGCTTTCGGTCGCTTGGTAAACACGCTTGCTCTGACCGCTGGGAACGGCGTAGGTATTAGTGTTTCCGGGGATGGGTGCGTCCCACAGTGATTCGTGCATAACGCCGATAGCTTCGTCACCGGCGGCTGCCGTCACGACTTTGTTATCGGCTGACAATTTGACGAATACGGAAGGGTTAATGTTCGCCCCGGCTTTGAATTGTTGTCCGTTCCCGGCCATAATTAATTCCTCTATCTAGGTGGTGGTTTTTTGTTTACTCTGCGAGCTCGGTTTTTGCTTGCGTTACTGCTTCTGAATAGGAAAGTCGCTTGCCTGATTTAATACCGGCGTTAACTAAATCAAGTGCTTTATCTGCAACCTTGGCCGCGAAGCGGTCGCTATTAACGTCGCCGTTTGCAAGGGTTCCGTCGTATCCGAGCGGGATTAGCGGCGATGATGGTGCCGAAGCCGCTGCGTAGTGCTGAATTAACTCAAGTCGCTTTTCAAACTCGTCGTTGCTCATCTCTGAGCCACTTGCGTATAGGCACTCGTCCATCTCGTTCCGTAGGTTGACGGCCGAGTATTGGTGTGCAAGGTGTGTCAATCGCTCTTTTCGCTCTGCGTCGATAGCGTTTTGCCGTAATTGCACGACTTCGTGCTGTGTCGCTGCATACATTTGCGCTTGTTCGGTAAGCAAGCTATCGTTGTGGTTTTTGAGCTCGTTGAGCTCGGTTCGCATTTGCTGGTTTTCGGCGGTAAGTGCTGCATACTGATCGCGTCGCATAGAATTGTCCTCTGCGTTGGTTGAATAACGGTGATAGCCTTTGGTGGCTCCAAACTGTGCGGGTGGGGCCGCTGCTGCGTCCTGCGCTCCCGGCCCTGATAGAATCCTCGCTAGGATTCCCGGTTTATTTTCTTGTTGGCCGCCGCCACCGCCGCCACCGCCGCCGCCACCGCCGATTTTGTTCGCTACTGCGTCGATTGCCATATCTGTTCCCATCTCTTTTGCAGTCTGCCCTAGCTTCGATTTTCCGCCTTGTGCCGCGCCTCTCGCTGCCGTCCCGCCTGCTGTTCGTGCTGCGGTTCCTCCTGCTGCCCTCGCTGCTGTTCCGGCTGCCAATCGCCCTGCTGCTGCTAGTGCTGGTGCTGCGTTTCGGTCTACGCCTTTCCGCATCGCGGATCCGGCAGAATTGTTAAGCATTTTATTAGCGTGCACTCCCTGAGCCGCTGCGGTTAGCCCCATTTGACCCATCCCGTTTTGATCGGGCATAGGTGCGTCCTCTACGTCCTCCTGTACGTATTCTTCTTCCATTTCGCCGCCCATCATTGGATCGGCCATTGGATCGGCCATCGGCGGTTCGGGCATACCGCCCGCCATCGGGTCGTCCATCGGCATGTCGCCGAGCTCGTCTTGTCCGGTGTTTACGGGTTGATCGTCCCCGATCATCGCGGCAGCGTTGCTAATCGTTTGCCACTCCTCCGTACTCATTAACGCGTTTAGTACCTCTCGAATCATGTCTTGATCGACGGGTGCGCTTCCGTACATATCTGCTTTGCCTTTTTTTGCGGTCTTTATCATTGTGTTTGAGCTACCCGGAAACGACCCAATAGCTGTAGTAGCGTCGTATCTTTCGACGGTGATAGCTTCCGCTTCTGCGTCTGCTGCGTACTGTGCTGTCGTTGGAAGTGGCAACCGTGGTGCCTCCGACAACGCGGCTATGGGGTCGATATACCGACGACCGTTAGCTTTGAGTTGCAGCACTTCAACGCTTCGATTCGGTCTATCGCTTAACTGCTTTGCCTTGTCGTTTCTCTGCCATTCATTTGCAAAAATGCCCCATCGCGGATTTTTTCGTCCGACCATACCCAGCCTGTAAGGGCCGACAAATCCTAGGTTTTTTGGCGGATCTGGGTCGCGATACGGTGGAGGCAGCGTGTGCTTATCGACTAGGGCTGTGTATGCGTCCGTGTCTTGGATCCGGTGATTGTTTTCACGAACAATCTTTGTGAGTTCACCAAGGTCGTAGTTAGTAATTTGCTCGGATCCGTCCGAGCCGTAGTTGACTTTTTCGTGCTCCATAAAAAATGGTCGCGGCTCCGTCGGGCTGTATTGCTCGGATGCAAAATGCTGCGATGCTCGAGCGTACATTTCGTTACCACGTGCGTTATCCCACGCTTGCCAGATAACGCGGTTTCGTTGCATCGGATCTGGTAAAGCCGACGCGAGTGCGTAGTGCGACCGCACGATGAAATCTTCTTCTGTTTCATTCGCTTGCGGGGCTGTCATTTGTGTCCGTACTGCTGTGGCCATTTCGTCGTTTTAACCGTTTTTTTCGATTTAGTGCAAGCTATTAGAAATTTAGCTTTGTTTCTGCACCCGGTTCGGGTTTCTCTGCGTCCGCAAAGTAGATGGATAACGAACCTTTGGTTTTTTCATGTGCTGTAAGCGTCGCCCACTTTTTTGGTTCCCCATATTCGGGTCGATAGTGCTCGAAACTAGCGATTTGGTTTACGGCGTCGGACAAACTTTCGTTATTGCTGTACCAAACCCCGTCACCCATTAACACGACACAATCTCCGCTGGTCGTGTGTATTTTTGCGAGCGGCAAAATTTCTGCAATCATATCGCTTGGCTCGGTTTTCATAACAATCCTCTCAGCGCTGCTATGGTGTAATTGAAGTGGTCTGGTGATTTCTCCGCTAATGCGACCCAGTTTTCGTATAGCTTTTGTGCGCCCATCGTCAAAACTTCTGACGATCTTGCGCCGTTGTAAAACTTACCTGTGTACGCATCGGTAAATCCGTCCTGTGAGCCGATTTCGTACGTTTTGTATCGCTTTCCTAGAGCTTTTGTTTTGTGCTTCTGTATGGCTTGCGCCTGAAACGCTTTAGTTTTCGGCCCAATTTCGGTCTTGTGGTCAATCGAATGACATAGTTCATGAATCAAAACCGATGTGGTAAGCGATTGCGCTGGCGACATTTTTACGGTGTTTTGGTCGGAGTAGTACGCGGATCGGTGGTAAGAAACACCGTCGGAAGGCTTTGCTGTAGTGACGTCGACGCTGTAGTTGGTGAGTGCGCCACCGGATATATGCTCGATCCAATCGACCGCTGAATCGAGTGCTTGCTGTGTCACCATAGTGTCTCCCGTAAGATTTGCGTTGATTGCTCGCTTTTCGACCGGCCTTTTGCGGTTGCTGGGTATTTTGTCAATTTCGGTTCGCAGCAACGTTCGCATGTCTTTTTGAATCGTGGCTATCTTCTGCTTTAACTCGTCGGATTTTGCGTGGTAGGCTTCGTCCTTCGCTTTGTCGTCGAATACATTTTCTTTCCAGTATGCGTCCCGCATACCGTTGAGCTCATCTTTCAATCGAGCGAGCTCGGTATTCATCGCTTTGTTTTTCGATAGCAATGTTTTTCTATAGCTATCTACTGCGTCGTTAGCCTGCTTTCGTATTTTCCTGCCTTCGCTGGCCTGCACGCGAAACTTGCCTGTCTCTTTGTGTTGATCGAGCCATTTGACGTACGGCTCGCTTTTTTTAGAAGTCTGTTCGCCCGGTGCCCAAGGAAGGTGCGAATAGGTGTCGGTGATGTAAGCGGGTACGTCCTCTCCCGCTTTGACTGCTTTTCGCACCGCGTTTCGGTGCTTCGTCATAAGTGAATCGAGTGCTTTGCCGTTCAAACCGCTATAAGTAGCAACCTCATATCCCCACGACTGTCTTGCCGAGTTTTCTTTTGTCAAGAACTCAAACGCGCGAATCATGCCTCTGCCGGGTCGGTCTGTGTCGTAATAGAAGTCGTTTTCTCTACCGATCTTCTTTAGCATATCTTTTAGCTCTTTTTGCCACCCTTCGACTCGCGGTATTTCGTTCTGTAGATCACGAATTGTTTCCGAATCAATAAACAATTTGCTCGTATTAAATACTCGATTTTGAAATAACTTTGCAACGCCTCCTTTCATTTGCTTTAGCTCTTTTATTTTCTTCTTTTGTTCGAGCATTGCGCGTGCGGTAACTTGCGTCGTGTCTAATTCTTTTAGCGGTGATTGAAGTAGTTTTTCTTCCCCTCCGAGTCGCCTTACAACTGCATCGAAGTTTTTGTCTCTAATCGAGAAATTGCCACGTCTTTTAACGTATTCCTCTCTCGCTTGTTGCATTTTTTCGGTCGTAAATCTCCCTGCTCCTTCCTCGCCCTTTTCAATGCGATTTTGTTTTGACGTCTTAAACTTTTTCCACTGGCCGGGGTTTTTGCTGTTCGGGTTTACTACTCCGTCGTCGGTGACGAATATTGCGTGCCCTTCTTCTTCATCATTTGGTCGTACGGTTATAAAACGACCGTTTTCTGTTGCTTTGTAGAGCTCAACTGCGTCTGTAAATGAAGTCGCTTGAAACGGCACCGATTCGCTATCGTCGCCCCATATTTCTTCATCGTCGCCGTAAAATCGGTTGAACTCATCTGTGTGCTGCGATTCCATTACGCGATCTAGCTCCGCTATTTGCTCGTAATCGGCGTTTTCGTCATATAGTTTTTGCTTTTGGGCTAATAGGTCGATGAACTCCCGCGAATACTCCGACTCGAGCTCACTGTTTTGTTCTCGTTCCTCTGCAAACAAAATTCCCGCCCGCTCTACTACACCGGGATTGTTTAAGGGTACCGGTTTCGGAAGCGGTTTTCGCAGCGCCTCAAATACGGCTTGCTCGTCGTCGTCGCCGCCTTGCATTAGATACCCGGCGTGAGCTCGGATAATAGGCAAGAGATTGGTTTCGGCGTCCGAGTACGTTTGACCTGCAATTATTTGGTCAATTCCTGCATCCTCTAGGGTGCGTATGTCCGAGGCGGCTCTTGCTTTTGCTTGCCACGCCGACAATCCGCCCGGCCTGTTTGCAAATAGCTCTCGCATCGCATCGACTATTTCTTGCGACCGCTCGTTAGTTTCTTTCTGCACTTGCTTTGCTATTTCTTTGACTCTAGCAACATCCTCTTTCGTCGGATCATAACCTACGTCGAACGCCCTCGATTTTGCTACCTCGTCAAAGCTCTCTCTTGGCTGTCGCTCGATTAGCTTGCCCGTTTTCGTTAGCGCACGCCATTCGCCGGCTTCGCGGTCGAATCGCATTACTTTCTTTACGGCTTCGCTTTGCCTTAACTTTGGCTTGCTGTTTTTTCGTACCGTACCGTCCTTGTTCTTTTGTGCTTCTTGCAAAACAAACGGTCGCAAACCAATGTCTTTAGTTTTGTATTTTGGTTTCCCTGTTTTCTGTGGTTCTTCTACCGATTCGGGCTCGTAGCCTTTCCACTTTCCGGGGTTGCTACTTTGTGGATTTACGGTTCCGTCGTCCTGTACCCATATCGCCTGCTTATCTCCGTCGCCGTCGGGGTCAACGGATATAAACCGACCTTGCTTTTCGTTCGCCCTATATTGGTCAAGGAAATCCGCTACCGCTTGTGAGAAAGTTTTCATTTAACTGACCGCCGAATACAAAAGTTTACTGCCCCTTGGTGTTTCTTGTTCAAACGTTCCGATGTTGTGTGCAGACTTTACGTTTCCGTAGCCAAACGCAACGAACACGTCGGACGCTATAGCTTTAGCTGCGGACGAGCCCATATCTGTTATGTCCTTAAATATAATCCCATCGTGCCCTTCTTCTTCTGCAAATTCCGCCCATTCTCGAGTCGTCATTTCCGTCGGAATTTCAAATATGTCCTCGATTATGTCGGAGGCCGATACCGACCAACTTGCTGCCATATCAATCAAATTTGAAAGGGCAACAAAATCAACGGTGGGCCGTTCCAATGCTTCTCGAAACTCTAGCAATTCCTGCGAGGATTCTAGTTCTTCGTCCTCGTAATCTTCTGATAATCGGTCAACAACGTATTGCTCCAAGTCATTTGCGAGCTTGTCACTCATTCCGTAATACTGTTCGCGTATTTTCCTTTCAATAAAGGGAATTTGCATTACATCCAAAGCGTCGAGTTCTTTTACGTGCGGATAAACTGGTATGCCCGACCAATTACTTCTTCCGCCCTCAACCACTAGCGGATTGTTTAACCGAAATATGAGTGGGTAAACGCCGTGCGAACCGATCTTGGCTTCCTTGCCTGCTTCCGAAATCCATTTGTTCCATTGTACAATTAGCTCATCTTCTGAGCTCATTGGTATGAGTTTATCTCTGTGCGCGAAATCTTCAGGGTTCGACAATTCGTCCATACCGTGCGACTTTACGATTGCGTACCGCGTCATTTGCTTTTCAGGCGAGTCGAACTGAAGGAGTGCGTACATCCTGCTGTTTGCGAGCGACGAAGCTATGTCCTCGACGTTAGTTGCTAGGGCCGGGGTAATATCATCGGTATATCGCCCTCCTGTGTATGACGACGCAACGTCTACGTTTGTTGATCCGTAAACGTGCCCTTCTACGTCGCTGCCTGTCATCTCGCCGAAGCCGCCCCAATGAGTTCCGTGAAAAATTATTAGCGGCAACCCTTCTTCGTCGACTGCTTTGTTTTCACCCGCCCAGCGGTGGTATTCGGGATTACTTGCTACCTTTAGTTGCATTTCCTCTAGTTGATTTCTGGCGGCACGCCCTAGAAGCTCTGTCTTGCGGTCGCCGTTTTGGCTTCTCCATTTCTTTTCATTGTCAAGGGCTACGTTAAAAGCTCTTGCTTGCTGGTAAAGCCCGTTGATTGCGTTTTTCTCATCGCGGCTGATAACGCCCGCTTCCGCAAAATAATTAGCTTCTTCATCCATTTCTCTGGCTACTTGCAAGGCGTGATAGGGGTCGTAGCTGTATGAACTGAATTGTGTCGCACGATTCACCCGGTGCATACCGTTGACAAGGTTCTCAAACATTTGCCTACCGGATTCGCCCGAAGGCATTTCTCCATAAATCTGTTTTTCTATCTGCTCTCTGTATTTGACGTATTGTTCTTTGTTGTAATCCCAATCGGGAATAAGTTTTTCTTGTTCAAACGGCACGGATTCCCAAGGCATTATCCCCGCCACTACGGCTCTGTGACGCAAAATATCACGTGCGCCGTTTCCATCTGGATAGTTTGATATTTGCGCCTCGCTGATTGGCGCCCGTATGATTTCATATTGCGTTCGTTTTGGAAGTCCGTTCTCATCCCTTTCAAAGTAATATCCGTACAGCGCGTACACGGTTTTGTGGTTCCCTTCCGCATAGGTCTTTGAGCCGACTTTCTTAACGCTCAAATCTTCAACTTCTTCCTGTCTTTCTGCTTCCAAGTAATTTTGTTTTATTCTTAGATTGTTGTATTCATTGTTTGAATCTACTAACGTTCGATTCCTGTGCAGATCCACGCTTGACTCGAGACGTGTTTTTTCTTTCGTCAGATCGTCTAATTCTTTTCGATCATCGGATCCCATTTTTTGCACTTTACCGATTGCCTCTCGCGCTTCTCTAACCCGCTGCTTAATGTGCGTATTAGAAGTGAATACCGGATAGTTCTGCCGCTCGATGTCTGAGCGGTGCTTGTATTCGGTAGCGACGTACGGCTGAATTTTGCTTTTTGCTATGCGGTGAACCTGTATGTCATCATCATCGAAGTCGAGTGGAGACGTTTTTACGGCTTGCTGCCAGTTAAAGTAGTGCTCTGCTGCCTCTCTGTTCTCGAGCCGCTCTTGTCCTTCCTCTAGCGGTGTGTTTACGTATCTTGACTCAAAATTATTTATTCGGTCGTTGCGTGCTGCGTGCGAATAGTAGCTCATCCAATAGCGTAGGTCTTTTTTCTCAATCAACTCCAATCCGCTAGGGTCGGGGTTGCTAAGGTTCTCTGTGCTTAAGCTAATGGCTTCAATCGGCCTTTTCGTTACGTGGTAGTAGTAATCGTCGTTTTCTTCGTCTGGGTGGTCGTTATCTTTTCGGTGCGTTCTTTCGTAAAGTTCCTGTAGTGTTTTGTCGCTACGAAATAAGTCTGGGACAATATGCGAACGTCCAAGTATGTGTCGCTTGCTTTCTTCGTCCTGCTCGTTGTAAGAGTGCGACTCGTCGGCGTGATACTCGTAGTCGCTAATTAGCTTTGCGCCGTCGTTCTTTGAGATGGGTTGCTGCATATACGCCCCGTGGTCGAAGCGTTCAAAATCTTCCGGTTGTACCAACGCTTCGTTCTGCGTGTAGTTTGGTATCCCTAGTTTTTGCGACGACCCAAACCCCTCTGTGAACTTCCTGCCTTTCGGCTTAGAAATCTCTAGGTTGTCATATTCCTTGCTTTTCTCGGGTGGCGTCCCATCGTCGAGATTGTCTGGGTTGATCGGGTCGTCCTCCGCCCCATAGCGTGCTGCGTAGTAATCTTCTCCTTCGTCGTCATACTCCGAGCCCGGCCAACCTTCGTCGCCCGGGTTAATGCCGTTTGCCACCGACTCGAATTGCCGCATCAAAAGGCCGATAGTCGGGTTGCCTGCGTCCCACTCAACATCACCGAGTTGAAGCACCATATAGTCTGGTGCATATTCTTTTATGAAGTCTGCGATGGTTTGTAGCTGTGCCGTTGTTGGGTACGCGGGCATATCAAGCATATTGGCGTTTGCGTCAAATCTGATTGCGTTGGCGTTGTAAAGAATGTGGTGCAATTTGTGGTA
>WLWE01000860.1_pt1 | contig 24770 bp, 27 predicted proteins | sample 6718301 | NCBI WGS metagenome assembly WLWE01 (sample SAMN12718691, study PRJNA515312) | sponge metagenome | isolation source: marine sponge | host: Mycale hentscheli | place: New Zealand: South Island, Marlborough, Capsize Point | collected 2003-05-01 | reverse complement strand
GCATTGATAGATCTTAATATTTATGACTCTAAAGGGCCTATAGGAGCTGAAGAATGGTTATCAGAAGACATGACTGATGAAATGAAAAAAGAGGCTATTCAAAGGAGTACTGATAAAACGTGGGAAACCACACGTATTAAACAAGATTCAGAAGGAAGGTATTACAGAGTCACTAGCTCTTATTCTCCTGAATCTTCTAAATCTTCTGATTCTCCAAGCGCGGCAGAACAAGCCCTTAAAGCTTATAATAACTTTTCTGATAACATAAATACTCAGTTAGGTAAATCTACAAAAGAAACTTTTGGGGATGCCGTAAAAGACATTGTTAGTTTAGGAAGTACTTATGGTAAACACACTATAGAAGATGTTCAATATGGAGCTAACTCTCTTACTATTAAAACTAATACAGTTAAACAAGCAGGTGTAACAGATAATACCTATGTTGAAATAACTATACCCTATAATGACACTGCTAAAATAAAAGAGCTAATAGAAAAGGCTGGATATAAGAAGCTTGGGTATGCCAATGCTGAAGCTAAAAAAATTGTACAAAAATATGATGATCTCAATAAATAAAAATTAACTTATGTATACATATATCATAGACGATAAAAAAGTAACATTTAAAACTTGGGACGAAGTATCTTCCGCTTTAGATGAAGCAGAAAAAAATGGATTAACTACTGAATATGTTGATTATGAAGAAGGCCCAGATGGTCCTAAAACTGAGGAACAAACAAAAGTTGCCCAAGAAAAAAGTATTATAGGAAAACCTGGTTTTCTTCCAGATGCTGCAGAGAGTGCGGATGTAGTGTCGAATACTCAAGCACAAGATACGGAATTAGCATCGGTAGATACTTCTTCGGCTTCACGATACATTAGATTTAAAAGTGGGCAGGTAGTATACGAAAAAGACTACCTAACTAACAATGCAGGCAAGGAAAATTTTCCACTTTCCTTCGATGCGTATGCTGAAAAATTTGGAGGTAAAGTTCAAGAAGTAGAGGACTCAGTTACTGAGGGAGGCGAACTTGATCCTGTTTATATCAGCGCAGGTCCCCAATCTTATGTTACTGAATTAGAAGGGTTAAACGAATTTGGAGAAATCACAGACGGTCAAGTAACAATAGATTATGACAGCTTAGCAAGAGAAAACGGTTTTGAAAGCGCAGCGGAGGCTTACACAGAAACCGAACCAAAAAGGGAAATACTACATCCATTTGAACCTAATAATGTAATTACTGATAGAAAAGGCAATGTAACCACTAGATTCAAATACGTAGAATATGAGGATGACACACCTGAAAAGAAAAAATATTTACGCGAACAGAAAGAAGCCACTGACTACGCGGTAAAATTAGCTCTTAACAATACCGAATTTTCTACAAATGATATTACTGATGTAAACACCTTTAATAAAGAAGTTTTTAATCCTGAGTATCTTTCAGAGCAGGCTAACTATTTAACCAAAGCAATACCTCAACTTAACTTATACCAAGCAGAGCTTGCAGCTTCTAATTATAATAATGCTAAGTTGCAACTGCTAAAAAATAAAAAGCTAGACGAGAGCGAAGAAGCTATTAATATTCTGCAAGAAGATAAGAAATATGCAGCGGCTATGAATCTTTATGAATCCGATGCTCTTAATAATTTACCTGAAGCCGGAAAAGAATTAGGTATTGCAAAAAATAAACTTGAAGAAGCAAAAACTAATTTAAAAACAATTGATCCTAACGCAAAAGCTATTGATTATACTACGCAAGTAAGAAAAATTAACGACTATAAAGAACAATTCCAAAAGGCTCTTGCAACTTACAGTAATCAAACACCTTTTGATTATGATAGTGAGGGCAACTTTAAATTAAAAGATCAAGAAGCTCCTATTATAACAGATCTTGATTATAATATATTAACTCCTCAAGAAGTGGAAATTGCTAAAAGCAACGGGCAAACTCTTCTTATTGAAAATGAAAGATATAAATATAATTTAGACAGAGCTTCGCAGTGGAGTGATCGTGAAACTATAAAAAACAATTTTCTTTTAACTAGCATCAACAATAATAAATATACTGCAAAAGGCAAAGAAGTTTATTATATTAAAACTACATCACCATTATCAGATCCTCAGTTAGCTGGAATTATAGATGTAAGGGAAGAAGATTCGCCTACTAGTCTAGGACTGCGTAAAAAAGATGGAGAGTATAGAGCTTTTACGCTTAAAGAAATATCTAATGCTATTAATGAAGGAGATTGGAGTATAGATAGAATTAGGTTTAGAGATGGTAAGCCTGAAGGCTTTAACACTGATAGGGACTTTTCTAGATTTAGTATGGATTATGCTGATACAAAAATTATGCTTCCTATAGTTACTGATATGTATGTGCTAGGTTTAGATCCTGGTACGCAAGGTGAAGATACTGGCCTGAATATGGGCGCAGCTTTTGTTGATGAAGTATTAGAAAATTCTTGGGGTTTATTTGGAGATGGTTTGGAAACTACAAGAGAAAAGAAAGATGCTCAAAGATTTACACTTGAAAAAATAGGGTTGCCAGAAACAGAGTCAATGAAAAAATCTTTTGAGAGAGGATTTATGATGAGACTTAGTGAGAGTGCAGGGGCATTCGTACCTGTTTTAGGTGAATTTGGTGTTGCCACTGCTTTAACGGGAGGAGTTGGTAATATATTAGGAACTGGTAGGTTTATAACATCAGCACTTTCAAACGGTAAAAATTTAGGTAAAGCTGCACAGGGCGCTTGGAAATCTAGCTATTGGGGCAGAAATCCTAGAGCCGCTAAGTTTGCTGCTCACCTGCTAAAATTTGGGGAAGAGGAAATAAAGTTTTCAATGGTAGCCCGGGGAGAGAATACTCTTGGCTCAGGTGGTGCTTTTTACTTAGGTAGTCTACTAATGCAAAGACTTGTTCCATTTAGATTTAATAGAAAATATAATTGGGCTAACCCTGCTAATAAAACATTAGAAAAGGTTGTGCTAACCGGAGTGGGGGGTGCTAGTTCTTCAGAGCTTTCTCATTTATCAGAAGCTTTCTATAAAGAATTCACAGGAGATAAATCCCTTGAAACTTCTATGAACGAATTTTGGGGAGACGACGCAGAAACTATGACTAGATGGTCTATTAACTTAATACAATTTTCGTTTTTAGGTGCTACTAAAATGAAAAAATGGGATTGGTTAGCTGAGTCAACTGTTCAAGAGCTTAACAATAAATATATTAAACAAAGAAATAAAGCTTTAAGCGAGGGTAAAGATGTTGAAAAACTAAACCAAAAAATATACGAAACAGATAAAATTTTAGAATTAGGTAAAACTGAAGTTCAAAAATCTGATGTGAAGGCGTTGCAAGATGAAATTAATAAAATTGAAAAAGATGTAAATTCAGGTAAACTAAGTTATTCAGAGCGCCAAGACGCTATGAACAGAAGAATTGCTAACGAAAAGCAAATAAAAAAACTTCAGACAGAATTTGAAAATAAGCAATTATATTTTAAAAAAGAATTTGGAATAGATCTTGTATTTGGAGAAGTTCCGGGTTCCAGAGGTGAAATAACCCCCGATGGTAAAACACTTACTATAGATAAAAATAAATTAAGTGAGGGTGTATTACAACATGAGATGGGACATTGGTCTATGATAATGTCAGGTCGAAAAAATGGGCTAGTTGATAAAATGTATGAATCCATTTATAGTAGAGTTGAAGATGCTATTAAAGCTACTCAGCTTAGGGGGGATATACAATTAACAAAAACTAATGACGCTCAAGGTAATCTCCGTAAAACAAGCACCTTACAACAAGTACTAGAAGCTAAATATGGCAAAAACAATAAAGTTCTTAAAGAAGAATTTATAATGTTTTCTATAGAGCTTATGAAAAATAATAAATCTTTTTCTAATGCTTTACTAAATAGAGGCGTAATCCAATCCGTATATAAAGATTTGGCTGTGTTTGCTAATAATAAAGGTATTAATTTTGGTAAAAAACCTATTAACCTAAATAGCGGGAGTAAAGACAATAGAGCTGATGCCGTAATAGACTTATTATACAAAATGGCTAATGCCAAGGGACAAGGATATAAAGAAAACGTAAAAGCTTTAGGCGGAGTTGCAGTAGATCGCAATGGAGCTTATAGCACGGCTTCGGGGGAAAAGCTTTTAGATCAAAAGCAATTAAAATCTCGGGAAATACAAGAAGAGCAAAGCCCGGAATATAGAAAGTTAAAAGCAAAAAGGGATGCTAACAATCAAAAAATTATAGATTTTTACGAAGAAAATAAAACTACTCAATCTCGTGAAACCCTAGCGGAGGATTTAAACTTTCAATTTTTAGATCATGTTAAATTCCATGCTCGTAAAGCTCTTACTTTAGCTAATAATGGCAAGCCTCCTACTGAGTCTGAAATATATGAAGCAGCAACCGCTTACATATATGGGCTCCCCACAATGGGTCAGCCAGGAGGTAAAACCTTAGCGGAAAAAGCTATTATGCCTTTTTTCAGAGGACAAGATATAATAGCAGCTATAAAAAGAGATAATCTTTCTGTAGAGCAGACCGTTGATTTATTAAAACAAGGTAGTATTCCTACTGGAGCAAAAACCTACGAGGATGCAGCTAAGGATCTTTATGATATGGCTACAGGTAAAAAACCGGAAGCCAGTATAATTACTTATGTTAATAACGCTATTAAAGTTCAGCTTTTACCTGATGTTATAAAAAGTAAGATGCAGGAAGATCAATATGTAACTACCGCAGACACTCAGCAACTAGAATATTTTGCTGAACAAATGAGTGAATACGGGGAAGGCGAAGTGTTTTCAGAAAAAGATGTTAAAGACTTTAAAGAAGCTGCTACAGTTGATAAAAAAGATGTAGGTTACGATGGAGTTGGAAACGCTAAACGTAGAACACGTGATTCCGCAATGAACATACTTAACATTAAACCTGAGACACGAGTAAAGGTTAAAGACATAGTAGTAGATAAAATTAAAAACGAACCAATAGAAGGTTTAGATGCTTTTAGCATAGGTACTATTAACTTTGGAAAAGGAAAAATATTTGATATAGAAGTGCCTACCGAGCCTAATCGAGCTAATGCATTTGGGCCTGACGGAGTTAAAATAGAATTTAAAGGTATAAGAAAACCCGCAGATATATTTGAAAAGCTTGTAAAAATTATAAAAAAGGATCTTACTAACGATATAATAGATCAAACTAAAACCCCTGAGCAAGTAGCAGAAGCTAAGGCTGAAATGGAAAGAATTTTAAATTTAAAATTTAAAAGAGACGTTAGTTATGAAAAAGAGCCTACCAGATTATTTAGGGTTGGTTTAGAAAGAAAAGCAGAAGCCGACTTGTACCAAGACATAAGAGCTGAAATGGGAGAAGTAGGATCCGAAGCTAATCTTAGATGGCTAGCTAAAGCTAGAGCCTTAATTGATAATTACATTGATTTAAGTCAAATAACAAAACGATTTGATTTGGACGTGCTTTATGAAAAAGTATATAAGCTAGATGCTAGCGGAAAACCAGTATTAAATGCTAAAGGTCAAAAAGTACAGGCTAGAAGTGGTGAGCGTGCTTCAGGAAATTTAATATTTAAAAAGAAAGCTATATCAGCAAAAGAATATTTTGATTATTTTAAAGATAATGTAGTTAGACAAGAATCTTTAGCTAAGGCATTAGCTAGAGAATTTGCTTTTGATCAGATAGTAGATGTTCTTAAAGCTGATGCAATTAAAAAAATATCTCTTAAGGAAGGGCAAGAAATTACTTCTATTGACATGGAAAAAGGCTCTGAAATTTTCAGAGAAGACATGTTTAAGCATATCAGAAGAGGTAGCGATATAGAAAAACTTTATAGTAAAGAAATTCAAGCTAGCGCGGAAGAAAGACAAATATCTGAAAAAGACTTTAAAAAAGGACTTAGAGATTCCATTTTTCAACTTAATAATGCAGGTTGGGAGTCCTTAGATTATGTACAAAAAAGTTTTATTAATGATGTTATTCGTGCAGAAATGGTAGGAGAAGTTGCTAATCTACGTACTACTTTAAAGAAAGACGCACAAGATAGGCTAATTAAAGATAAAGATAGAGTTGATAATCATTTTGAAAATTTAAATAAAGAAGAATTTGAAAAAAGACAGAAGGGTGTTATGTATGGAATTAAAACACTTTTTGGGGAAATATTTAGTGAAACATTAAATAAAGTTGCTAAAAGTCGTGGGGGTAATCTTTCTACTGGGGAATTTTTAAATTCTAGAATTTTAGGTGCAAATGATATAAAAGTAGGTTTAAATTTAGGACTTAAAAATTTGTATGAAATTGAAGGTAAAGCTGGAAAAAATTATGGAATTAAAAATGCTAATGCATTATATAAATCATCTAGCAAATCCGATGCCGCGGAATATTTCAAACCTGGAGCGTTAGAAAACTTAAAAACCAATACCAAGCTTAATAATTTATTAAACGATGCTAACACAAAAATAAAGGAAGCAGATAAACTAGCTAAAATTTGGTATGAAAAATCCGGAATGACTTACGAGATTTCTAAAGTAACTTTGGATCAAAACTCTGAAGTAGCAAGAACTGAATTATTTCAACAGTCGGATAAACTTAGAATAGAACAGCCTAAGTTATCTACTTCAAAACATGCTAACATTCTTTTTAAAAGAATGACAGCAAAAATTGGTAAAGAAGGTGTTAACGCATTAATAGCGGAAAGTAATGCATTACAGGCTACCCAAAGAGCGGTATTATATACTATGGGATTACTAGGGGAAAATGTAAAAAGTAAAGAAGGTAATAATGCGGTAAAAACCATGCTTTGGATGATGTCAGAAAATAATCTGCAGGGTTCAAGAAAAATGGCTCCTGAAATATGGTATGACTTTAATATTATCTATGAAGCCAGCAGTCGTTCTAAAGACGGAAAAGTTTATAAAGCAACTATGAAAAAAGATAAAGCTATAGGTAATGAGCATTTATTACCCAGAGCTGCTTATTGGAGAAAAGTGTTCCAAGCATATAACGATAAAAAGCTTACAGATAGCTCCGTGTTAGATGCTTTAGTAGGCGGGTACGAAAGTATGATAGGTAAAAAAGAGTTTCAAAATTTATCAGATGCTCTTACAATACCTAATACATGGACCGGTAAAACTTTAATAAAAGATGCCCCTGTACCTTTTTTAGGTAAATTACTAATAGCTACTACTCCTGGTAAAAATTTAAATGAAGCTGCTTGGAAAAGAGTATTAGGTGATAATGGCGGTATAAATATGAAAGATCTTAATAGATTAAATAATATAAGAAAACTTGACGGAACCACTGCTTTACAACAATGGGGTAGAGATTTGATAGCTAATTTTGAAAGCAGCTTAGTTAAGCAATCTATAGATGCAGCTATTTCTAATAAGCGTTTAGCTAAAGCTTTGAAATTGCCAGAAGGTGCTAATGGAAAACAAATACTTGAATCACTTGAACCGTCGTTTAAATCCAAAGAAATTCAAGAAAAAGGGGAAAGCTACGAAGAGTATAAAGAAAAGAAGCAAACACCTAAAGGTAAGCTGCTAGAAAAAGAATTAGCAGCTATGATAGAAAGAAAAGGGGGTGCTCCTGCAGAAGCTACAGTGTCTGATTCTAAGGCTTTTATGGAAGGTAAAAAAAGATGGGATGACTTATTTATTCCTTCTAATTCTATGGATTTTCGGGATTTTCTTTACAAAGGTTATGGCAAAGGTAAACAAGGAGATGCTGATATGGCGTTTATGGAGGAACATGTTTTAAGACCTCTAACTCGAGCCGAAAATGCACTTAGTGTTTATAGAATGAAATTAGCCGAAGACTATGCAGCTTTAGAAACTCAAATTAAAGCAATGGGTGAAACTAAACCCGAAAAAGAAGCAGCAAAGCGAGTTGAAAAACTTGGTTATAATATTGATCAAGCGGTGCGTGTGTATATATGGCAAAGTTTAGGTATGGATATACCGGGAATATCATTAGCTGAAAAATCTCAGTTAACGGGGGCAGTAATGTCTTCCCCAAAATTAAGAGCCTATGCAAAAGGAATAATGGATATAACTAAAACTAAAGAAAAATATCCTGAACCTAGTGCTAACTGGTTTAGAAGCAATGTACAATATGATTTATTCACACATGCAACAGATGGTGTACGTGCGGATTTTTTATATGAATGGCAAGAGAACGTTGATGCCATGTTTACTAAAGAAAATTTAAATAAATTAGAATCTAGATTTGGCAGTAAGTATAGATATAACTTAGAACAAATGCTTACACGTATAGCAAAAGGAAAATCAAGACCGGAAAGTACTAATGATTCCTTTAATACTACTCTTAATTATATTAATGGATCAGTTGCAACTATTATGTTTTTGAACATGAGATCCGCTGCTCTGCAAACTATATCTGCAGCTAACTATGTAAATTGGACCGACAATAACCCTATAGCAATAGCTAAAGTTATAAGCGAAAACCCTAAACTTTTTATACAAACAGCTAAAAAAATATGGTCTTCCGATGCATTACGTGATAGACGTACTGGATTGAAAATTAATGTTCAAGAAGCTGAAATGGCTAAAGCTATGAAGCAAGGAGGAAGAACTGCCGCACAAGAAATATGGGATCAGATGATCAAAATAGGATTTAAACCTACCCAAATGGCAGATAGTTTTGCTATTGTTATGGGTGGAACACCTTTTTACATGAACAGAGTAAAAACGTATGAGAAAGAAGGTTTGAGTAAGAATGAAGCCGCTGACAAAGCTTTTGAAGATTTTTTAGACAAAACACAAGAGGGACAGCAATCATCTCAAATGGATCGTATAAGTAATATACAAACAGGTTTAATGGGAAGATTGGTATTTTCATTTAATAATACCCCCTTCCAAATGTCTAGACTACAGAAAAAAGCCTTTTTAGATTTAAAAAACAATAGAGGAGATAGGAAAACTAACATATCTAGATTGGCTTATTATGGTCTTGTTCAAAGCTCTATATTTTATGGATTGCAACAAGCATTTTACAGCACTGTAATGACCGACGACGAGGAATTAAGTGAAAAAGAAAAAGCTGAAAAGTACACCATGTACGAAAAGCGACTAGATAAACTAGGCAGAAGTGTATGGCAAGGTATATTAACGGGTTCAGGATTACCAGGTAAGCTTAGTGTAATGGGATACAATACTGCATTAGAAGCAACTACCCAATACAAAAAAGGATATCAAGGATCTGATTTTTTTCCTATACTTTCTCAAATATTATCCGTATCTCCTACGCTTGGAAGTAAGGTAAATAGATTAGGTAGAAACTGGAAAAGTCTTATTATGGCTGAAAAAACAAAAAAAGGCATAGAATTTGGAAATACATTTAATACTTTAGACCCTCGTAATCCTAACAATAAAGCTTACATATCTATGATTGGTACAATTACCAATATACCTTTAGATCGTGTTGTACAAAAAATGGAGAATTTGTCTGATGCTTTTGACGCGCAAAATGAATTGTGGCAACGCGCTGCAATGCTTATGGGAACTCCTAAATATCAATTGCAAACTAAAGAACAAAACGATAGAGACAGGCAAGACAAGCTAGACGCTTTTTATATGAATAATACTTCTAAAGGACAGAGAGATATTGATGCTATTGAAAGTCTAAATATTAAAGAACAAAAAGATTTTATGAAATCTTTAGGAGGAACCAAAGAGTGGATCAAAACACTAGACACCCAATCCGAACGCACAAGTACTTTATTATACTTAGCAAAAGAAAAAGGTATTGATATTGAAAAAGAATATAAAAAATACGAATATAAAGAAATAGAAAGAAGTAAAGAGTATAAAGAAATACAGGAATGGGGTAGAGACAAACAAATAGATTGGATAAAAGCCAACGGCATTAATCCGGACGCCATGAAATTTGTTAGAAAAAGTGAAGCAGATAGAATATATATAATACAAGAATTAATGAAAAATAATAAAAACAAACAAAACTCTTTAAAATAAAATCCTTATGAACTTAAGCGAAAAAACACAAGTAACCTTAGATTTAAAAACAATAGGGATAGTTATTGGAGGAGCTATTTCTTTAGCAACGTTATATTTTACATTACAAAAAGATATAGAACTTGCTAAAGAATTGCCCAAGCCTACCATTACAAGGACCGAATACGATCTTAAAGATCAATTAGTTCGAGAAACAATTATGAATACTCAGGATAAGGTTCAAGAAAATAGTGATAAATTAGATAAAATAGATGAAAAGCTATATAAGATAATTGAAAAAAAATAACCATGAAAAAAAATATAACTTTAATATTATTATTAACCTGTTTAACTTCTTATGGTCAAAATTTTACTTTGCTTGAAATAAATGCTAAGTGGAATAAACACAATAATTTGCCTGTTAATAAACTTGCAAATATTAAAATACAATTTGCATGGTTAGAAGACCAACCCGAATCAATACAAAGAGGTGTAATTTCTGTACCAACTTTAGTATTAATGAATGAAGGTAAAAGTATTGCCCAGTGGAGAGCAGGTATTGATCTTAAATTATATGTTACAGAAGAAGAAATAAAAAAAGCAATAGAAGTATTTAACAAAAGAAAAAAACAATTATGACTGACAAAAAGAAAAAATCAAAGTTTAAACAATTTCTTATATGGCTAATGGGTAAATGGAACTCATTACTTTATTTGTTAATGTTTAAAAATTATGATTAAAATAGAATTAAACAAAACAGGCTACCACACCTCAACAATTCTATAATAAAAAAGCCGCTACAATTAAGTAACGGCTTTTTTTATTTTAAGTAATCTCACACGCTCCTCCTGCGCAGGCAAGCTCTCCAGACAAATCAGTTTCGTCATCATCTTCTTCAATATTTGCGATGTCAACTAGCCGCAAGGTTTCCATCATTTCATAATACTTTTCTCTTGTAATATCTTCAAAGGGAGCTTGTACATAAGTGCCTCCATTGTAAGGTAATACAGATAAACCATTATAAAACTTCTTATTATCCCACATCCATTCACCAATCATATCCCACTCGTCTTCTTTAATAGATACAGTAGCAGATATATTATGTGTGTTCCTGCCATCTCTGTGCCCTGGCTTAACCCACATCTCAGATACAAACTTTACCCGCTCTAATAATTCTACAGGGTGCTCTGTTCTAAGCATAGATCCTTTTGGCGCTTCCTGTGGTATAGATATTACAGCTGTGTCGTGAGGTCTAAAGTATTCATCTTCAACTAACTCAGGATGGTTTTCAGCAAGGAACTTATACATTGACTCGTTCTTACCTACACGTATTCTTCTTACATAATAATCATTATGCCAAGCGTGAATACCAGATGACGTTCCTAGCGTCAATGATGTAGTTCCTGCTGGTTTAACCGTCGTCGATCTAGCTGATGGATTAATACCTATTAATTTTGCAACACGTTTATTCTCTGCTTTAACAAGTAAAGCTGCTTTATCCATGTTTAATTTTAAAACCTTTCCAGATCCAATCCCCGTTATTGAAACTCCAATTAAAGCATCTTTTTCTGTTGTAGTTCTCCATATATCTCTGAGATAATGAAAGCTTGTGTATGATGCCTGTAATGTTCCTATGAAAGCTGCATGCGTTACACGTCTATCAAATGCTTCTTGAGTATCCAAGTCTGATCCATTTACTTCACATAAATTACAAAATTGATAAGGTCTAAGCGCAATTTCACAACAAGGATTAGTACCCCAATCTTTGTCATTAGTTAAATAAAAACCTGGTTCACCTGATCCGGATAACTCAATACGTTTCCAAAGATCCATAAAATAAGACTTAGTAAGCTTTTGCCTCATAAGTACAGCTGAATTATTAGCTCTCCCTCTTTGAGGATTTTTCTCCCACCAATCTCCTGACTTACAACCAATCATTTCAACATCATCAGACGAAAACAAAGATATTAAAGCTGCTCTTCTTATTCCTCCAGCTAAAACTGAATCAGCAATGTGACATATAACATCATGCGCTTGCACTGTACTTAAATAATCCCCGTCTTTTAAAGAATCCAATATACCTGTTATTTTAACTATAGCTTCTTTAAGGGGCTGTGGCCCAGGCGCTTTACCACCTGATGTTACAAGTCTCGCCCCTTTAGCACGAATATCAGAATAATCAAAGTCAATTCTAGAACTACGTTTATTACCTAAATAGGATTTCATTAATACTTTAATAGCATCAGCCCAACCCTCAATAGAATCCATAACTAAGAATCTCCTTGTACGCTTTTCAAACGGCACGGTTACGGAGGGCAACTTAGCTACATGATGCTGTTGCACTGAATATCCTACACCTGTTCCGCCTAACAATAAAAACATTGTTTCACTAAATGCCGCTACAGATTCTACTGGCAAGTAAGCGCAATTATATATCCTATTAGGAGATATCTCGATAGGCTTGCCGCCAAATTGTAGGCTACGCATACTCGGTAATATATTTTTGCTATACACATCTTCATAAGCTGCTCTTATTTCTTTTTCTAAGTTTGGGAATTTCTTTACATGCATAGATTCATTTCTAAACACAAGCTGATCCCATGTTTCTCTACGCTTTGTTTCTGGTATATATTTAGCATATTTCATAAATACCGTTATGTCACTTAATATTCTGTTTGATTTGTTCATTTATAATACTCTAATTTTAAATTCATCTTGTTTTTTCACTAGTTCTTTCCATGATATCCTACCCCGATTATTCCAGGACCATTTAACCCACTTAGCTATCTGCCTTTCAGCGTAAGCTTTACGAGCTAATTGTTTATTGTTTCCTACCATCTAATATAAGTTTAATCATTAATGCTACGTCTTTTTGGTTTTGAGGTTTGTATAACGTACGTGTTTCACCGTTGTTTACACACCAGCGTTTGAACAACTTCCACCTAAGCGGGAACTGCTCGTTAGCTCTTCCTTTGCATTCTATTATATAATCCTTACCAGTAAAGTCAGGAGTATATTTAATGCCTAGTATTTTCTTCTGTCCTCTATCTTTCATATCACCCTTACCGTTTGATTGTTTTTCAAATGATATGTTAGGGAAACGAAAACCTTCTAAAGTTTGAAAGACTTCCTCTTCATACTTATCAAATAATCCTGCTGCTTTAAGAGCTAGATACGTATGTTTCTCAAGACCTGATCGAAAATCGATCCCATCGGCACTAGCTTTCTTAGCGCGAACGGGACCTTTCTTTTTACTTCCACGTTTAAAGCGTTTCATTCTTTACAAATGATCCGTTAATCATAGACCCTTTGCGTTTGCTTATAACATTATAAGCACTTTGTATACAGTCTTCTATATCGTGTCCTGCTAAATAAGCTAGGTTTGTTAGCACAACAACCATATCGCCTATTGCATCGACAATCTCAGGTTCATCAGCTTTAATGATCGCTCTTGCAAGCTCGCCGGCTTCTTCTTGTAACTTTATAAATTGTGTCTTGATATCTCCTTCTTCATATAAACCACGCTCTTTAGCCCAATCACGTATTGCAGGAAATATACATTTGCCACAACTAGTAGTAACATATTCATAATTTACTTCCATCTCCATAGCTTCAGCTAAGTTAGCAGGCATATTTTTTTTCATTGCTTTAGCTAAAGCCTTATTGTATACATAACATCTATCAGCGTTATACATAGAAGTTCTTGCGTTTTCTTTACACCAATTAATTAAATTGTCATCTACTATAAACTTTTGACCGTCTTTTAGTTCAATAGTCCTTCCTCTATTACTCATAAGATAGCCAGCTAATTCCCTATTGTAGCAAGGAAATGTTGTAGTCATATCAGTAACATTAATTTTAAAATTATTCATAGGTTTTTGTTTTGTTATTAAATCTTTGTAACTTTGTCTATCCTCTTTAAGTTGAAATAAACGTTGGTATTCTAATTCTTTTTCGGAGGCTGCTTCCATGTCTCTTGATACAAATAATAATTCTATTTCATGTGGATCATATCCTTGTTGTTCAAAGACTCTGTCTCCTAAATCTTTTGTCATGCCAACCTTAATTCCAGGTACATGATAAACGTAATACATTGGTTTTGTTTTAATCATAGGGTTGTTATTTATTTGCCTACGCTCAATGGCGCTTTTATACTAGGCAAAGGGTTATAATTATTTAATCTTATTTCATTTAACTCGGGGATATGTAATATGTTTTGAGAATCTATAAAAATTCCATAATCTAATTCTAGCTCAGCGCATTTAGGATTGTGGTATCTATTTACAAATTCATTAGCTTGGTCAATGTGATTGCTATACAAGTGGCAATCTCCTAAGCTACCGATTAACTTTCCTGCTTTTAATCCTGCTCCTTTAGCTAATAGCTCTAATAATAATCCATACATTGCAATATCGTATGGTAATCCTAAGAACACATCAGCAGATCTTTGTTGCCACATTAAATCCATAACACCATTGTTAATATAAACTTGAAAGCCGTAATGACATGGAGGTAAAACCATTTCTGCCATATCTGCTGGATTCCAAGCATTGATCATAAGGCGTCTAGAATTTGGATTAGCACTTATACCATATACAAGCCAATCGAGCTGATCTACACCATCAAAGTCTCGCCATTGCTTGCCATATACTGGACCTAGCGTTTCATCTGTACGATTAGATCTTTCATAGTCTGGTCTCCAGTACTTTACACCATTATCTTCAAGATATTTTAAGTCTGTCCTACCGTTAAGAATCCATAATAATTCAGTTCTTGCTGCGTTGAAGCTAATACGCTTTGCATTAATGATAGGGAATCCAAGAGACATATCGTGTTCAATAATCCTTCCGAAGACTGATTTAGTTCCAGTTCCTGTACGATCTGCTTTAGCTTTTCCTCCATGCAATATAGCTGAAACAAGTCCTCTGTATTCATCTTGTATATTAGTCATTTGTTAATACTGATTTAATTTTTTCAACGTAATTAGCTGCGTCTAACAGCTCCTCTTGTAAATGTTGTAACCAAGTTAATAAACTTGAATTGTCGCCATCTAACGTGACATTATACTTCTTAAAGCCAACATCTGATCTACTAACTAATTGGTTAACTACCTTCTCAATTATTGGATCTCTAAACTCTATTTCTTTTTTTGTCATTTGTTATATTTTTTATAGTAATAGTTATAAAATTCATACATCTTCTGCCATACTTTATTCCTAGGATATTCTTCTGGCGATTGGTTTATGTTATTATTAATCTCGATTATTAGCCACCACTTTGTAGGCGTTCCTCTAATAGTAGGCTTAGGATAAATCCTTATGCCATTTTTATTACACCACATACGTGCAGCTTCATCGTACTCATCTGAATTATAATAACCCATCATTGATGCTTTTTTTCTAGGCATCTATTCCCAAGGCATATTCTGATCTTCGGCTGGCGTGTGAGGAATATAACACCCGCTGTTTCTTTCCCATGTAAAATGGCATTCAGCTCCGTTGGTTCCTAAGTTTTGAAACTTACATTTAAGTACTTTAACTTTAACGGTATTTGCTTCATAATTTCTGTGTACTAATAAGCCATGATAACTTGCATCGTACCATTCGCCGCCCCCTTTGATTGAATACATAGTAGGTTCTTCTATATCACCGGTTTTTTGATTCTTATACATCTTAGTGGGGTGAGCAACAACAAATACTAACACATCGTACTTCTTAGCAAAGACTTCTATCTTTGTTAAATAATCCATAGTATATCTATTAACGTCATCAGATTCAGCGTTAATATCTCTCACCTTGTTAAACGGATCAATAACCAGGCATTTAATACCTTTTCTTTTCACTAGCTCGGCTCCTTTCTTCAAGACAGCTTCAAGTGAATAGCGCTCCATATCAATGTGAAAGTAATTGTCATTGCAATGATCTGCAATATGATTCCATTTATCTCCCCCAATATCCTCTTTAGCCGGCATCCCTTGCCAGTGCTTACGCATCAGTTTATGAGCATGGAGAAATGTTGGTACATTTTCAGGAGAAGCATACGCCGTTTTCCAGCCATACTTTTGGTTATATCCCACAACCATTTGGTCGACAAAATCGCTTTTACCGGAACTAGGTATACCAGTGACAGTAATAAACTGACCAGTGTAAGTCGAAAAGATGTCATCAAAATTATCCAAGCCAATCTGATAACCCGGCGTAAAGCCATTACGTACAAAGTCTGTAACTTCATCTTCAATATCTCTGAACGTTGTAACATTCTCCATTGGTACAGGTTTTGCCCCTGTAATACGCTTTGATAATTCTTCTTTTCCATGTTTAATTAGGTATTCATTTGCATCTTTACAATCGTCGAAGGTTGTTATATAACACACCTCAGAGCCTAAACGTCTGATCATTTCGTTTTGCAATGCTAAGCCAGCATCGTCGGTATCTACGGCTAAGATTATTTTATCTTTATCATCAAAATAATCAATACAGTTATCTAAATAATCTAAGTTGTTTTGACCTAGTGTTGCCCCGTTAGGCACAGATATTACATTAGTTACGCCTGCTTCGTGCAGGGCTAGAGCATCCATTTCACCTTCAACGATTACACAATAGCTATATCCAACTATCGAATCAATGTTATAAAATACTTTTTCTGCTCCCTTAACTAGTTTAAAGTTCTTACGACCATCTCTATATTTAATGTTCGTTAGTTTGCCACCCATAAAATAATTGAAATGTATAGCATTTTCTTCCTTCTGTGTTTGAGGCATCCATTCCTTACCTTCTGTAACTTTCATGTCTACTAATGTAGACTTTGATATTCCTCTACCCTTAAACCATTCAACAACAGCATCTGACACTGTGTATTGTGAATCTTCTTTAAAGGGCTTAGGCATTTCATATACTTTTTCAGCCTTACCTTTTCTTTTATATGTATGTAATTGGAATGGTGTATTGCAATTGTGACATGTGCCAATACCTCTGTCCCAATCATAAGAAGCGCACTTTGCTTTTTGATTCTTAGGTTTTCGATCATGAGAACACAGCGGACATATACCCTGACTCTTCTCGTCTAGCTTATGTTGATTGTATACGTCAATCTGAAAGCCGTTTATTTCGGTGATCATATATTATTTAATTATTTGAGTTAAAAAAAGGAGAGTACACATTTCTATATACTCTCCGATAAATTTAATTAGATTAGTTATAATCTTTAGAATGGTAGATCATCATCTACCGCTGCTGGCGCAGCTTGTGGTGGCGGTGCTACTGCTCCACCTTCTCGAGGTGCGGTTGCAACATTTGTACCATTAGTCCACACTACTTTTACATTTCCTAAGTAAGTCTTGTCAGCTTTTGCTTCTCGCTCTTCCTTAGATTGTTCTACAATGATTGGTCCATTGTCCCCGTAATTACCAAGCTCATCGTTGATTGTGATTGTGATTGGTAAATAACTTCCTTTCTTACCCTTATAGATTTTATCTTTAGGGATTGCTGCTAAATTTAGATTAGCTTTTAAAATACTTGCCATAATTAATAATTTTGCAATTGGTTAAACATTCTTTTTAATTGTCCTTTAGTCGCGCCTGTGGTTCGTCGAATGTTATCGACCGCTTTGACGTGGTTCTGGTTTGTGTAGAAGTTACTTGCTTTTGTTGTTACTCCAGTAACGCTACAGGTTCTTTTGTTTGTCATAAAAAATTTAATTAGATTCATATATATTATATTCTGGTAGTCGTTTTTGTTATAATGTGCCAGACTTCACATAATCCTTTAAATCAAATAGTGGATCTTCTATTAAGGTTTCATACGCTATCATTGCTTGTGCAACCTTGGCCTTACCTCTTTCGTAAAACTCTTCAGAGCAATCATACACACCTATTTGGTGTGTCTTTTTACATATAACTAGAAAAACTAAATCGTAACCAAATATTTCTTTATAAATGTACGCTTGTGAATCATAGTTATATATGTTTGCACTCTTCTTAAATTTGTTAATGTCACCAGTTGTTTTAATATCTACAAGTAAACCTTGATCCTTATTAATACAATCAGCTTTTCCTTTCCACCAAGTGCCATTTATTTCCTTGATACCAGGCTCTTCGTTAATTGTGTCACCTTTTAAAAGCGAAGTACAAACGTCATTGTTTAAGATTTTAGTTATCATCTCTTCACATTTTTCAACTTCTTTTTTAAGTAATAACATTTTTTTACCTGATTTAGCAAGAGCATCCTTATAAATCTTTGTTGTTCTTGTAGTTGCGTCTACATAAGGATAATTATCTTTTAGCTTTTCAGGTTCGAGTATTGCTGTGTGGAGATACCCCCCAATAAGAAAATTAATATTCGTACCGGTCGGTTTTCCAAATTGCTCAGGATCGTTTAGTAACTTATATATGTCACTATTAGATCTATATTGTCTTCCCACTCCATCGTAATACTCTTCATCATTTCGTAGTAATTCAACTACTTTTTTTTGTTCTGCTTTAGTCATTAAAGTGTTTCAGTTTTTACTGGCTTTGCCGCTTCTAAGGCTTTCTTAATTGCAGCTGTCATATCATACTTACCAGCTATTGCACTCACATCTCCTCCTGCTTCTACAAATTTCAACGCCTTCTTATATAAAGCTGAGGTCTTACTTGTTATTTGTTCTTTTGCTTGTTTTCCAGAGTGATCGTTAGAGGCATCCGCATCTGCAGTGTCATCGATTAGGAATAAATTACCTAAAGCGTATTTTTTTGCATAACTGGAGGCTGCTCCGTATTTTTGTGGCATACTCATACCTTTACTTAATAGGTCGACACCAACGATCGCTATAGCTTGTATAGCATTGTCACTTTCTCCGTCAATAATTTTTGCAATTGATTGCATGATTGGAGGATCAATACTAACCATTTCTTCAGATACAGTTACCGTTACATTATGTTTAATACAGAACGGCTTTATAGCTTCCAGTATATCTTCTGCTGCTCGGTAATAATATTTACCAAAGCCATTGTATCTGGATTTCTTAGCTTTCATTTCTGACTGAATTGTTGCTAATTTAGTTGTTAAATTTGATTTCATTTATATAAGGTTTTTATTTGCGAACTTTCTATATATATATAATTACACGTTTTTAAAGAAAGCTACAAGTTATTTTTAATTATAACTTACAGTAAATCAGGTAGTTGCAAGTCGTTTGTTTTTTCTACTAATTTTCTTAAAGCTTCTCGTTTAATTTCAGAGATTCTGGCACCCTTCATTTTATAAGAACCTTCTATCCCAAATATCTCACAAATTTCTACGGCATTATGTTTGTCACAGTCAAGCCCAAAAGATAATCTTATAACATCGCTTTCTCTTTCCGTTAAATGCTTTTTTAATAAAGCTAAAAGATAATTATTAATAAGATCCAAATTATAATGTTGTGAAGTATCTGATATTTCTATCTGCGTATCTTCTCCTTCGTTATTAGATATTTTAAAATCACCCATATACATAGACTTAGATTTATTTAGCAGAGTGTTAACTATAGGATCACTAGATTTGTTTCTAATCTCATTTATTTTCCACTCTGGTATTTTAATGTCTCCCATATTTGCATTAATATATCTACGTATAGTTCCTTTTATTCTTTTAGATAAAAACGATTTTAGCGTTTGTTCTATATTAGCGGAATCATTTAGTATTACCCAGTCTATTTTATCTATAGCCATTATTAAACCAACATTACCTGCTTGTATTAAATCATTTATACTAAGTATACCTATAGCTTGATGAGAGGTTGCAAACTTACGAGCTAAATTTTCTACAAGAGGCATAAATTTTATAATTAATTCGTCTCTGCTATACTCGTCCCAAAATAAACCTTCTGGCATTGATAATTTTAAATCTTCTTTATACCTAATGTAATTTTGTACATTGTATTTTTTCATTTATTGTATTATTATGGATAGTAATACCATCCCAGTTAGTGTAAATATCATGATCCATTGCCATGCTATTATATTTTTTTCGGTAGGATTTTTTTTACTCCACCACTTTTTTATTCTCTTCATTTGTTTCAGTTTTACATAAACAATATCCTTTGTCCAGCGTGCAATCGCATAGCCTCCATTGCATATTCTTATTTATTATATTTTCTTGTTTCATACGGTTAAACGTTAAAGTTTCAATGTATTTTGTAATTTTACGTAGTTTTGTCGTAAAAATACGTGATTATATATGTATAAACAAATTTTTATTGTAGTTTAATTTTATTTTTTATCAAAAAATATATTCTACTAGTTTTAAATCATATTGCTTACACGTTTATGTTACGGGTTGGTATTATCTCTAGCGATCTTTCGCAAGTCTGTAAGCTGCTTAAATGCTGATGCAGCCTTAATAAAATCCTCATTAACTTCATAATATTTTATTAATAGCTCCAACTCTTTAATTTGTTGTTCATCAGTTACCATAATGTCGAGCCATTCGCTTGGGTCACCTTGCATTACTCTAGCATCTTCTTCTAACTTTTCAAATATTCTTTTTACTATTTCAGTTGATAATTCTTCAATTTGTTTTTTAGTCATTTCTATTTTTATTTAGTGATATTTTAACATCTTCCCATTTACCTAAGACTATATGATTATCTACCAAAAAGTCTATTTTAAATACGAACCTTTTATTCATTCTATCTTCCACAGTCCATATTCCATTCATTTCGCCTGCGTTTTCAACACAAACCTCAGCGCCAAAAGTAAAGCCAAAAGCTTCAAGATCACGTGATACGGCCAGCCACCGGTGTTTACCAGGGTTATCAGCATCGATCTTTTTGTTTGACGCCGTTATGAGGGGTGTCGAATCAGTTTGTGAGGGTACAGCGTTATAAACCGTAGCGTTTACGAGTATGTATAGCAACAGCGTTTTCATCGTTCCAGTTGGTATATTAGATTATTAATTACTGGTCTAGGCACCCAGCCAGCAACAGTATCTTCTCCACAGTTAATAAATTTGTCAGTAACAAATTCACCAAGTGTATTTAATATTGCTACTTCAAAATGACTATAGCTTTCAGGCTCCAATCCATCCTCGCGAGGCGTGGAATATATACCTTTACCTGCTTGAATACTTATGGTTAGTCTAGCTTTAGTTTTAAGCTTTGCGCCAACTCCTCCGTGAAGCTGTTTTTTAAATTTTAAATCGTTTATAGTTATCATCAGTTAAATATTTTATAGTTAGTATTAATTTTAGTGGAACACGAGTCCGACTTTGTGGTTGTCGGGGCTGTACCATTTTGTCGCTCGTAAATCATACTTGCTGCTATCGATATAGCCAGCGTTGCTGAGATCGCTACTAGAGCTAAAAATTCTGGTGTGTCTATCTTTCTTCTCATCTATTAAATGTTTTTGTTTGCCTGAGTCACTGTAGATGATATCATAGTTATCAGGTAGTTGTACTTCTTTAGTTAATTGAACCATGTTTGTGTACGAATAGAACTTCACGTGCGGATTGTGTATAGCAATTTGGATCCACTTGTTTAAGTATGCACGGCTGTAATAATCACCACTGTCATGTACTCTTACAAAGTTAGGTTTCTTACGTCTGATCTCCTCATTCATAGACTCGATAAATTTATCGGTCTTGCTCAACTCATATCGCTTTTCAAAAGCGGGTTGGACGTTGGACCAAATGTAAGCACCTTTCTTAGCATAACAGAACTTAACACACTCATCAGCCATAGGACAAGTAAGCTTACCTGATGCAGATTTGTATGCGGGTATCCCGAAGTTCATTAGTTTAACACCAAAGTGTTTACTAGTCTTTTTAATTTTAGAATTTTGTGTAAGTAAGTTCATAGTTTTAGTTTATATTATTATATATTATATGTCGTTTTTAATCTAGCAGAGTCATATATGCACTAGGGTTAGCTACACGAAACCAGTCTAGGGCTCTTCTAAAGTTTTTTTGTACTTCTTGAGTCATGGGAACCATTTGACAACCAATAATAAAGTCGTACATTGATAACTCGTTTTTGTTTAGTTCTGCAGTAGCACTAGTAAAAGGGTTAGAAACTTCACCCCCTTTATTATATTGTGTGCCTCCATTATTTGTAAACCATTTTGGTAGATCTTTCATATTATAGTTTTCTAAATTTAAAATTATGTTTTTTAAGTATTTGATTAATAAATGCGCCAGCTGATGGTGATGCACGTAAGCCTTCCCAAACGTATCGGGGTACATCTAAATAGTCATAAGCGTGACCATTAGTAAACATTACAAATAATGTTTCAGTTCTGTTGTAGTACGTTGCATATTGTATCGCACTGGATTCAACAATTAAATCTTCTTTTAGTATTGTACTCATAGGTTATTCGAATTGCGAAGCGCAGGTGTATAGCACTTCTTTGTTAGTATTAGCACAGTGTGCTTTCTCATTAATATAATAGTTGCGATATGCGGCAACAGAGTCATTTTCAACTTTGTATTCGTCAGGCATACATTGTGGCATATCAGTTAAACCGATATTGAATATAGGGCCAGGTGTTTGTGACAATACGTCGCGACATTTAGATATAGTTAAGTGTTCCTTACCATAACGTTTTTTGTATTCTTTACCAAGAGCCATCATGTGAAAATACAACCAAGCATAATTAGATTTTGATGTACGTACCCAAACAGCTGAGGGATGGTTTTTATGGGTTAACTTATAAGGAACATCGATTTCACTGCCAAGCATTATGTGTGCAGAACAGAGTAGTTGAGCGGACTCAAGGATCATTTTAACAACGTGCTTGTTGTATTGTAACTGTGCAGCACGCTCAGGGTCGGAGTTTAAATAAAATATATTCATACAATTATTATATATTAGTTGTCGTTTTTGTTATTTAGTTGATCTAGAGCTGTGTCTATTCGCTTTATTGTTTCAGGATTTAGATTTATTGCAGTAGCAGTAAGTATATCTCTAACTTCTTTAAGTAATGCAGGAATTTTAGTTGGCCAAACATAACCTTTATCGTGGAATTCCATTTCAACATCAGCACGTACATCGTCTAAAAATGTATCGATCATACCATCGCAAACTTGTTCTATAAATTCTTCGTCATCACAGTATATAGATTGGCCATTGTATATAGCTTCTGTGAAGCGGTTGATTACGTCATTACTTTGTTCGTATTGATACACGTCTTCGCTAATACAAATACTGTTAGGATTATGTGTACATATATATGCAGAATAACCGTCAGCGGTAGATTCTTCGTATATATATAGATCTTGTTCTTCCCAACGATCAGATATACGACAGTCGTAGTGTTCCATAATTTTGTCAGATACTTGAGCATCATCTTTTACAAGTTGCTCTTCAGTCAGACCTAATTCTTCAAGTGCATGTTGCACCATTTCTTCAGTTAATAGTTTCATAGTTATTGTATTTAAGTTTATTATATTATATTTAGTTAGTCGTTTTTGTTATCAAGTGCATCAAGTATGTACTCGTAAATTTCTTTTTCACGTTTCTCACTGTCAAGCACCATTTCAAGCTCTTCTTTAGTTACGCCTCCGTAAATACCAGTTCTTAATTGTTTTTTTGTATCTTCAACGGAAAACATAAGGTTTACTAGTTTGGATTTGATCTTGTCGGTGGCAAAAGTGTGTATAGCAGGTTCATAATTATTTTCTTCATTCATAAGTTTAGTTTAAGTTAGTTAATTTATATTCACCAGATTCGATCTTAGCACGTGTTTCGTTAATACCTTCGCCATTTAAAAATGATCTTCTGTATTTGCTTGTTGTATTAGAATAGTCCCATGTAGACTCATCTAATTGAGTTTTACCGTGATATGGTTTGAATGCAATTATACTTCGGTAACTTTGAAAGTATCTACCTTCAGGTGTTGTAATTACAAATTGGTTAGGCACGTCATTGCCTGCATTACTAGTCATGTTTCTTACTTTGATTTTCATATTATATAGTTTATGGTTAGTGGATAGTGGGGGAATCGAACCCCCATACAATTGTAGTCTAGGCTATTGCATCCATACCTATCCGATCGCAGTCATTTACTATTGTTATTTATTCGCTACGATAATGTGTGGCTGGTTACCTCCCAAGGTCATTTAACTTCACTCCGTCCCAGTGAACACCACTTAATATTTTATGTACTACACAGCAATGTACATTGATCACATTTTCGCTGAACCACAAAGGGCTGTGAACTAACTAATAAATAATAAACTATAGGGTCATTTGCGTATAGCATACGCTGCCGCCCGAGCACAGTCAGTTAAAAATTTATTTAATTTCTTCATATTCTTTTATTGTTTCGGTTAATGTATTCATACGGGTTTTTAAGTACTTAAGATCTATATCGCTAATAATGTTATCAGGGTTGGTTAATATATCTTTGGTTATGTAGTTTAATAAAAACTTACCGCGATAAACAGATTGTAGTAATGTAGTGTATTCTTTAGTTGTAATTTGCATAGTTATATTATTTTAAATTCATATATATTATCTTGTGGAGTGCGTATCCAATTTGCAACGCTATAAATCTTTCTTGCGAATCCAGGTTAAACCTTTATAGTTAAACCATTTAGTTATACCGTCTCGATCTTCAGCCTCGTCATATATATAGGCAAACTTATTTGGTAGGTTAGCAAGATCGAAGCCAACGTGAATATCACCGTTTAATTTTAGTTCTTTTTTAGTTCTTGAGAATTTTATAGTATTTGTCATAGTTTATTTTATTTCGTCGTTAATAATGTCAGAGAATGATGTAGCTACTCTACCTTCAACTAATTTTTCA
>WLWE01000857.1_pt1 | contig 24803 bp, 33 predicted proteins | sample 6718301 | NCBI WGS metagenome assembly WLWE01 (sample SAMN12718691, study PRJNA515312) | sponge metagenome | isolation source: marine sponge | host: Mycale hentscheli | place: New Zealand: South Island, Marlborough, Capsize Point | collected 2003-05-01 | reverse complement strand
CTAAAATATTTTTGATTGGTAAGTCTATGATGATTGTTGATGAAAGTACTACAATTAAAAATCCACAAGCTAAAAGAACTAAATCAATTTTACAATTAAGAAATGAAACTAAATATCGTAGAATATTAACTGGTTCACCCGTAACACAATCGCCTATGGATTTGTGGGCACAGATGGATTTTTTAGATCCAGAAATATTAGGACAGTCTAGTTATTACGCGTTTAGAACCCGGTATGCCGTGGTCATTACAGCAAATGCCGCAGGTGGAACACACAAGTATCAAAAAATAGTTAAGTTTAAAAACTTGGCACAATTAGGACAAGCTGTATCGCCACATTCTTACCGTATTTTAAAAAAAGATTGTTTAGATTTACCAGATAAAATATTTACTAAACGTGAAGTAGAATTAACTGATGAACAGCACAAAGCATACAGTGAAATGAAATCAAATGCTATGACTATTTTACATAGTGGAGAAACTCTTACCGCTGTTAATGTGTTAACTCAATTAATTAGATTACATCAAATTACGTGTGGTCATATGAAAACTGATGAAGGTGAAACTGTGCAGTTAAAAAATAATCGTCTTACTGAACTTATGCAAATATTAGGTGAGACTACAGGAAAAGTAATTATTTGGGCTAATTATATTCATGATATTTTGTCTATACAAAAAGCAATAAATGATGAATTTGGACCACAATCATCTTGCACTTATTATGGTGGAACTAAGCAAGAAGATAGGCAGGCATGTATTAAAAAATTTCAAGATCCAGAAAACCCAATTCGTTTTTTTATAGGCAACACCCAAACAGGTGGATATGGAATTACTTTAACTGAAGCTAGCACTGTTATTTATTATTCTAATAATTATGATTTAGAAAAAAGAATACAATCAGAAGACCGTGCACATAGAATAGGACAAAAAAATAAAGTATTATATATTGATTTAGTAGCTAAAGGCACTGTTGATGAAAAAATAATTAAAGCACTTAGAAATAAAGTTAATATTGCTAGAGAAATAAATGGAGAAGAATTAGCTAGTTGGATTTAAAGAATAGTTTGATTATACAAATCTAATTTTTTCATAAAAGCATCAGAAGCTCTTGTAAACTTTTCTCCTGTTAATTCAAAGCGTTGAAAAGTTAAATCTCTTGAACACATTAAAACTACACCTTGTTCAATTTCTGTATTAAACAAAGCGTTGTGTGCCTGGGCGTATGCAGCTAGCTGCATGAGGTAATCTTGTATCCATTCACGTTTCTTTGGGCGATTAGTCTGTTTAAAATCTATAATAGTTGGTTTGTCTTTATATAAAGCAATCATGTCAGCGGTTCCGGCATATTTGTTTGGATAATATAAATGAACTTCTGAACCATATACATCTGTTATATCAGCACCAGCTTCTTCAATGATTTTTTTTGCCATTTTTTCAGCTTGAATTCCAATGTCAGTAAGATCTGCATACTTTTCTTCGTTCACTAAACGTTCTATATATAGGTGGAGCGCGGTTCCAATTTTACCAGCGTCAGATATAATTTTTTCAGCAGCAGCCTCTCCTACTTTAGCACGCCATTTTTTTAAGAAAGATTTATCTTTAGTTTTATTTAATATAGTTGTGACTGATGGTAAGCTTTCACCATCAGGTGTAAGATATAAACGGGAATCTCCATCCTGTCTTTTAAGTTCTGCGTAATTATATTTCTGTATTAATTGCACGTGGTATTATACCACAAATTGTACTAAATTTCTAATGCTAATTTGGTAGTTTCTTCTACCCTTCTTGTCCAACCTTTTCCAAAGGTATCAAAAGTAGATAATTCTTCGTAGTATTTTTGTCTTCCATTTTGATAATGACCAATAGCATGTGCAACATTAAATTTGTTAACATACTCTTCTACTTTTGCAAGAGTCATAGGTCCAATGCCACCATCTGCTTTAGTTCCTACTAATGTCTGAAGATATTTTGCTGCTCTTCCGGGTCCTGCATTTACACCAAAATCAAATACACATAAATCTAAACCTGATGGTAAATCATCACATTTCATTTTATCCCAATAACCTTTTTTGTAAATTGGTGCTACGTCTTCAACTGTCAAATCTTTCATGTCTTTTGTGCCACCATGTTCTTCATAAACTCTTTTAGTTACACCAAGATTAGTTTCTCCACCTGGGTCCTTGGGGTGATTAACATAGCCACCTTCGTGATGTAATATTGTTTTTAAACAATGATCGTAATTTGATTTCATTATAACCTATCCAGTTTTTTATTTATGTTTTTAACCTCTGTCTCTATAACAGCGATTCTTGATTCTATTTTCGTGAACATCATTAAAGCTTCTTCTATTCTATCCATGTCTTTTTCCATTGCACTAACACGTTGTGATGTCATGCCCCATGTAGCACCAAGTGCTATAAAAATTCCTACTACCCATATTGCGTCTCTAATGCTCATGATACTAAAGAAATAATTCCACCTTGAGCAGACTGTCTTGGCATTTGATTAGTAGTACCAGTAGGGTTTCCAAACTGCATCGCTAAAGCAGCATCAGTGTTTCCAGTGTATAAACTTGCAGCAGCATTAGGATTCATTGTTGCATTATTAGCAATAGATGAGCCTACGACAGGCGAACCTGCCGTAGACGTTGGCGAAGACGAAGCTTGATTAGCTCCGACAACTGTGGGCTGTATGGATTGCTCACGTTGTTCATTAAATTGTCTTTGTTTCTGGTATTGATTAATTTGTTCTTTTCTTTTTTCAAACTCTTTCATCATGTTTTGATTATTAGTAGGTGGTTGATTAATAGTTTGTTTAAAGTTTTGAATATCATTGTTTCTTAATTGCTCTGCTTCTATGCTAGCTAATGTACGATCTAAATCATCTAAATCACTTTTAAAATTAATTCCTATTACTTCTAAAGCTCTTGCTGCTGCAACAGAATTTTTAGGAGTGTTAGGGTCAATTAAATATTTAAAAGCTTTCATGTTAACTGGATTAGTTAATACTTTACCAGTTGATCTAGCAAGTAATGAAAACATTACTGTGCTAAATAAAGAAGATCCTAATAGAGCACCAGCTCCTGAACCAGCAACTCCTGTTTTTGCACCAGGAGTAAAAGCTCTAAGGGCTCCACGTAATCCTGAAATTTGTGCACGTCTTGCTATGAATGTACTAATATCTGGTATACCTCCAGCAAAAGACTTTTCTAATACTTGAGTAAACTCTAAAATTTCTTGAGTGTTAGGCATTCTACCTACAACACCATATTTTCTAGCACCATCTGCTAAAATTCTAACTGTATCTTCTCTAGCGCCAGCATCAATTAATTCTGATGAACCTGTTTTTGCCCACGAAGGTAATTTGCTACCAGGTGTATAACCACGTGAAGCTAATTTAAATGCTTCATTTAATGTTTGAAATTGATTGGTGCCAGGTTCTAGTATTCCTAAATTCTTTTTAAATAAATCTACATCTAAAAAAGATGCTTCTTGTCCCTTAGGAGTAAATTTTCTAGGATCATCAACACCTCTTAAAAATCCACTAAATAATGAATCAATTTCTGATTGACCTTTAAATGGTTTAAGTGCGCTTTTATAAGCTACGTCCATGTGTCTTCTTAAAGAAGCTCTAAAGATATCATCACCTACTAAACGATGAAAATTTTTCATAGCTTCAGGAGACTCCATAAATTTAGCAGTCTTTAATAATTGATCAGAAAACTTTGTACCTTGTTTTAACATTTTAACACGGTAGCCATACATATCCATACCTTGTATTCCTAAAGCTTTAGCTATAGGTGTATCAAACAATAATTTACCATTAGAGTAAGCTTGGTCAAATGCTTCTTTAGCTGCCAATACTTCCGCACTCTTAGGAGACGTTGCCATTGTTCTTTCAAATGCTTGTTTAAAATCTTGTACAAATTGTAAAGACCAACCATCTTCTCCCACTTGTTTCATTAAATCTGGAAGTTCTTTTGTTAAAATTTCTTTTGATCTTGCATAACTAATAGCGTCAGCATTTAATAAAAAGTTTTCTTCTAACCATTTTTTTACTGGATAAGATTTAGGAGTAGGTAATATTTTACCTTCTAAACCTACACCAACTTTATTATCTACTGATAAAATAAATTGTTTAGCGATACCCTTAGGGTCCATGTGGCCACCACCTATTACAACAAGATCACCAAATGAATCAGCAGTCTTGGTCCAATTGTCCGCAAGCTCAGCTAAATGTTTATTGTATTTAGTAGCAGTTGCAAAAGCAGCAGGTTGTGTAATCTCAGATAGTCTTGCATATGTCATGTAAGGACCAATCGAGTCACTCATATTTGTTAAAATTTGATTTAACTTAGTAGCTTTAATTCTAAGGTTTCCTGTAATACCACCAGAGATAATTGGAAACTTACCTAGTGTTTGTTTAACAGTTCTAATACCACCAAATCTTGTAATGTCAGAAATACCTAGTATAGCATCGCCTTCTTTTGTAACTTTAAATTTACCTAGTCCAGGGTATTCATAAGTTCCAGGCTTCATAAATTTTTTACTTAGTGCTTGTGAAATTTCTGCCATACGCATTTCATTTTTTCCGGCACCTAATGAGGCACGTGTTAAGTTTCTAAACATTTGAATTCCAGGAATGAAAGCTGCTGTACCTAAAGTTATTTTAGCATCAAACTCACCGGCATTCATAGCATTCATAATTCTTTCTGATTGATCAGGTCTATTAATTCCTTTTTCTCCAAAGACACCTGCTTGATTCATAATGTCTAAAGATGTTTCATATCCATAATTAGCAGCCATGACCGATGTAAAACCACCTACCATTGCTCCACCAATTCTAGCCCAGAAAGGTCCGGGGGTTGCGCGCAATCCTCTCATTGCACCAGTACCAAAAGCTTTAGCACCAATTCTATATCCTAGAATGTTACCACCAATAGATGCAGTTATTTCTGCAGCTAACTTACCTTCTGGAAAAGGATCAGGGCTGCTTGTAGCTAATCCAAAAGGATCAGGCATTAATTGCGCTTGTACATCTGGCCCACCTTGTATCTCACGTGGTGTGTATCCCATTTCATAACCAAACTTAACTAAGTCTTGTTCTAACTCATCTTGATTAACTGAACCTGGCTCTAATTGTTCTCTTTTTTCTGCCGCTGCAATAATTTGTGAAATCTGTGCACGTACTTCTCTAATGTCAGGACGGTTTGCTAATTTTTCTGCATTTAATTCTGCGTTAGCTTGTTGATTTTTTATAATTTCTAATTGTTGTTGTGCTTCTATGGCACGTTGTTCAACTACTTCTTTAGGAGGTCCTTTAGGTCCGTAATTATATAAATCAAAAGCTGTTTGCGAACCACCTTTAATAGAATCCCAAAAGCTAGAGAGTATTTCATTTTTCTTATCACCAAATGTTTTTCTTATTTCTCTAATGTTTTTTTCTTGTTGAGAAATAGGAATGTTACCTTCAGTCAAATATTCTAATTCAGTGCCCTCAGGTTGTCCTATGTTTTTAGGTAACCCTGCATCGCCAACTATTAAACTTGATAATTGATTTGTTGAAATAGGATTTAATTTTAAATTTCTATCTGTTTCAGCCATTAGTTTCCTTGGTATCCTTGATTACCAAAAGTTTGATTACTATCTGGTAGCCATTTGTTATATAAATTAAAAAAGTTAACAGGGCCCACCGCATCTATATTACTGTTAGAATCAGAAGAATACGCTGGCGCTGAACTTTTAATACTATCGCTTACATTAACCCAACTCATATCAATAGGCAAGTTAGGACTATTTTCTGATCCACCAATAAAGTTATAATAACCATCTTGATAATCTTTAATTGTAATTCTTTCTTTCCCGTAAATACCTGGGTCCACGGCCCATGAGTCAGTTATTCTGCTACCACCAAGTAAAGAGTGTTTAACATATTGTTGGTATAAATCTTTTGTAAATTGATGTAGTTTGTTTGCAACCTGTTCTTTATCACCAGTTCCAAATCCTTTTAATTTAACTTCTTCTATTGAACGTCTAATAGTATCAGCAAGTAAACGACCAGTTGGCTGTTTCAAACGAGCTGCTAAGAAACCTAACCTGTTTTGTATTTGTTCTACAACATCTAATGAAGGATTAGAAATTAAATTTTGAACATAAGCATCTGTTGCCCATTCACCTGACATTAAATTTCCGTCTGGCCCTTCTGCTTCTCCTACATATATATCTTTTGATCCTGTTTCAGATACTGTGTTAGCCATGGATCCTGACATAATCATATTGTTTTTTACTTGAACATCTAAAGCTGCCATACTTGATTTACCGGTGTTGTCAAACCATCCTACTACATTACTTAAACCAAAAGCATCGACAAATTGTTTTGATTCCCTAGTTAGTGTTCTAATTCTAGAAACCATGTCTCCGGTAACACCTGTTGGTAAATTACCAGAATACAATCCAAACTTAGGATTCATTTGTATGTTTAGTGCATCTGGCAACGCTGCTTCAAATACTGAAGCTAAAGCTAAATGTTGTCCACGTTGTGATTTAGTTAGATCTCCTTGGTAAGGATCATTGCCTGCCGAAGCTGCAGCATTATCTAAGTCACTACTAATACGAATATCACCTGGTTGAATTCCCATTTCTGGATTACCATTTCTAGAAAGTTCTAAATAATATGCAGCACGTTCACCTTTATCAAATACTTGATCAAGAGGATTCCATTGTGTGTAACTTTGTCCATCAGGTAACTGAATTGTTTCTTTCATCATAACTTGACGTAAAGTTCCTTTAGGTTCGTTACCTTCAAATTCTTTTTTAATAAGTTCTTTTGTGTAAAAATCTTCTATGTCACTTATTCTTTTATTTTTAGATGTAACTTCATCACGGTATATTTCATACGCTGCAAGTGCAATTTCTTTTTCTTGCTTTGTTTTGTTAGCTAAATTTTGCATTGCTATTGGTAATATTTCTTTACCAGCTGTTGCTGCTACATCTAAAAAACCACCTAAACCAGGTCTATTAGTTTTACCACTCATCAAAGATAAACCTAATTGCATTAACATCATTGTGTTCATCATTTTACTATCGTCACCCATTAAAGACATAAGCTCTGCTTTTGTATCTTCAATACTTTTAATTTCTATGTCAGGATCTTCAGCAGCATAAGCTCCTACTAAATCAAATCCTTTATTTAAAATTTTATCTGCTTGTGTTTCATTACTGTATCCCATGGATGCAGATTCTTCTGCTACACCATCTGCTAAATTACTTTCACCTTTGTTTGTATTTAAATCATCAGCATTATCATTGTTAGTAACTGCTGAATTAGAACTAGAATCTAATATTGATTTTTCTTCTTGTAATTCTTTTTCTTTGTTTGCAATTTCTTCATCTGACATAGCTACAAACTCTTCCATTCCGGCCATGTTAACTGAAGGATCACCTTCCGGTCCCCATGTTGTAGCTTCTTCATAAGATAATGCTGGAGTAGGTAAACCTTGTTCTTCAAAAGTTTCACTTACACTTTCAACTTCTACTTCTTTTGCTACTGGATCATCTTTTAACCAATCAGGGAACATACTATAAATAGTTCCTGTCGCAATAATATTTTTTATTGCTTTCTTTTTAGTTGCAGGATCCATAGTTCTCCAACGTTCTTTAAGCGTCCCAAAGTTAGTAAAAGGTGCATTGTAGATATTGGCTGCATTAAATTTAGTAGTTCCAGGTGTTGTCGTTGTATTACCAAACAAATCAGTTTCAGTAATCTCTTCTGTTCTTTCAAAAATAGGAGGATTGTTTTTGTTTTTATTACGAATGTTTTCCATTGTAGAATCCATGTTATAAAAACTATCATCTAAATCTTGACCATAAATATTTTGTTGATTATTTACATCCTTAGGAACTACTTCTTGAGTGTTAAGTGTTTTAGTTTCACCAAACTCATCAACATAAGTTATAGGAGGATTATCTTTATAATTAAACATTTCAAACTGTGGATCTTTTTGAAATGCATTTTTAAAACCATATTTAAATATGTTCCCAAAGCCACCAAATCTAAATGCTTGTCGCATTTGATTATCTGGTCCTTTTTTAAATAAAGGTCTGCTTAAAGTATTCCCCGCCATGGTTCTCCTTTAGTCTTTAAATGACTCGTAAGCTGCTAAACCTGTGATGCCTGCTCCCACTGCTTGTGCAAGAGGATTAGCCTGAGGTGTTGTAGCCATAGCCAAAGACGATGCACTTGTAGGTGCACCTTGAAAGATATCTGAAACAAAGCCCATACGCTGATAAGGTTCATACATCTGTTGTATTTGTTGTCTATAGTCCGCATCATACTCTTGTTGTTTTAATTGTTGTTGTGCTCCACCAGTTTGCATTAATGTTGAAATATCTCCCATATTCATTTGCTGTGCTTGTTGACCTAATGCTGCTTGTTGTTGTGCACCTTGACCATATACTTGATTCGCTGTTTGTTGTGCCTGTCCGTATCCTTGTGCTAAAGATGAACCAACTGCTTGTGCTTGTTGGCTTGCTAATTCAGCACTTTGAATTCCTTGTCTTGCTCCACCAAAGGCACCTGCTTTAGATGCTTGCATATTTGCATCGTTCTGTGCTTTAGCAAATTGGTCTTCAATTCCTTGAGTAACATAAGATTGATAAGGATTTAAGAAATCTTTATAAGCATTAGGATCAACCGATCTATTTGCTAAAAATGCAGCATTCTGCATATAAGGTTGATAAGCACCTACTCCTTGTGAAGCTAAATTAAATGCATCCTGTTGTTGACCAGTGAATCCAGCTACTTGTTGTGTTGGTAATGTAGGATTATAAGATCCTGCTTGTCCTGTTTTTGCTAAATTAACTGCTTGGTCCATAAGCCCAAGCTTACGAGCCATAACCTCTGGCATCTCCGATTGATACCGTATCGCAGTATCTCCTGTTGGAGTTGATGGTGATCCACTCATAATTTAATCCTATAGTTTGGTTCTTTATTCATACCTAATTTTTTTGCAAGAGCATCATATTTATCTATGCTCCCTCCGTTAACTGATGGTTCAAAATGAACTTCACGAACTTTATTATTTTTAGCCCACTCTATAAATTTTTTCATCATAAATAAACCACCCATTTTTCCCCGCTCAGATGGAATTACATACAATTCCGATTCCTTTGCGAATACATCATTCATAAAAGAAAACTGAATTATTTCACCTGTCATAAAACCAATTTTCTCTTCGCCTTTTGTTACAATAATCCCAAACATATATAAAGGATTATCAATAACATGATAAAAATAACGCGTTACCTTATCTTTATCATATTCCCCGTCACTCCACTCCGACTCTTCAAACATATCTTTAGTGGCTTTTAAGATCCACGCAAGATCGTCTTCTTTAAAAAATCTCCATTCCACTAAGCATATCCGACTGTTGTCATCTCCGCTGGTGTTTGCGAATTCGGGTCTAACTGGTTCATCATGTTGTACATTTTTTGTGCTCCAAGCATACGATCTCCTCCTCCTAGATTTTCTACTGCTTTTGCGGTGACTACAAATTCGCCATCGCTTAACATTGCAGGAATATCATCTGACGTTCCTGTTCCTGGTCCATTAGATGCGCCTCCTAGACGCATGTCTAAATCACTTATTCCACCACCAGCTTTACTATCACGTAATGCTTTAGCTGTAGGTGCACCAGGTGAACCTGGTGATCTCATTTTTTCTCCACTACCACCTGCAATTCGTTTTCTTTTTGCATGTATGTTTGCCCACAAACCATCTTTAGCATGGATTCTTCCACCACGTGCTGCCATTGGAATATCAATATCTAATTGTGGAACAATATCTTCCATAAATTCGCCAAATGACATACCACTAGGAATTTGTCCAGAATTAAGCATGTCATCATACATGTCATACCAACCTTCCATTGGGTGTGGTGCAGAAGCTATTTGTGTTTCTTCTTCTACCATTACTTCACCACCCTCATTAAAATCATCCCAAGGATTAGTATAGTAATCAGCATATAATTCTTTATTTTTTCTTCGTCGCTCTTCTTCTATACGTGCCATTTCTTCTTCTTGTTTCTTTTTAAGAAATGCTGGGTCATCGGCCATGTAAGCTGCAGTAGCTCCACCTATTGTTCCAGCTATAGCCGGATTGGCACCTTGTAACATTGTTTGCATAAATCCTGGTTTCATGCCAGCAATTGCTGCTTTACCCATTTTACTACCTAAAAATCCAGAACCAAGCCCACCTGTTATGCCACCGAAAATAGCTCCACGTTTCCAATCTTTTCCTTGAATCTTATTAACGAGTGCACCTAATATTGCACCACCAACCATGCCACCTAAAAAGTAGCCAGGTCTATCTTTGTATGCGCCTATGCCTTGTTTTTGTTTATCCATAAGATTCCATGAATCTTCTTCTTTTTTCTTCTAATGTTGGTTCTTGATAAGGCTCGTAATTTTCTTCATCTATTTCATCACCTTCTATTTTTCTACCAAAGTAATCTATAAAACCTCCATCAGCAGTTGGGTCTTGAAATAAATTAAAAGGTAATCCAAATGTTCCTGCCATTTGATCTAATCCTTCTCTACTTAAAGTTTTTTCACGACGAAAAGGGTTTTCAAAAGAGTCAGGGAGTTGAGTACGAGGAAGATCGTTTAAACTTTGACCTAAACTACCTATCCCTAACATTTGATCTTGCATCTGTTTTCTTTCATAAGCATTAGGGGCAAACTCTCTATCAATTACCTCACCATTATAATAACCTAAAGGAGCAGTTTCCATTGGAGTCTTTCCTGTTATGTCAGATATATATTCATTAAAATTAGTAATTCTTGTTGGATTAGGATTTTGTAATTCATATCCCATGTCTTCAAATCTAACTGTTTCATCTAATTCATCTAATCTTGGTCCAATGTATCTTTGGCCAGCACCGTCTGTGCCTGGTATTGTCATAAAAAAATCTTCATCTGTGTATTGTGGTCCAGCAGTCATGTATGATAAATCTTTTAAATAAGGATTTGATCTACTCATGTTAGCATCGGGACGTGGACCTGTCATGTTTCCTATATCATAATTAGAATCTGCATATAATTCTGATGGTCTTACAGATGTTCCCTCACCTATACCTGTGTACATTGGCGTATCTTCAATTGCATAAGCAAAATTAGGGTAATCAGCCTCAATAGAATCTTCATCATTTGGCAAATACATAGGGTTAATATTATCTTTATTATTTTGTAAACCTGTTAAATAATTAAGAGCATTTCTCATGCCTTTTAATTCACCAGTGGAAAATTTATTATCATCAGGGCGATTTGTAAATCTTTCTTCTAAATCCATTAGTTGATCTACTGCCTGTCTCGTATTTCTATTAGCTCTATCTCCAAAATATTGTCTATTAACAATATCACGGTTGTAACCTCTTCTATCTAACCCGTAAGCTCTTGGTCTTCTTCGTCTATCTGCAACACGGCTTTGTGCGTATTGTCTTCTATCCTCAATATCTTTTCTAAATTGAGATGGTTCTCTTGGTTCTATTACTATTGGCATTATACGTCTCCTGCTTTACCCTCAAGTATTTTATGAATTGCTGCCTGGATAACAACATCTTGTCTGATGTGTTCCGATTTTGTAGCAGTTGCAGGATTTGCAACATCGTCATCAGCCTCTTTTGCTGACCCGTATTCTTGTCCTGTTTCCGTATTAGTTATAGTAATTTCTGCTGGGACAACGATCTTTGGTACTTGTTCACCATTAATCTCAACATATTCTACTATACCATCATCTTTTATAGGCATAATATCTCCTTATAGCAAGTATTTTGTATGTTTTCAATCATTATGATATCTCCAATAAACTTAAATACACAGTGATTGGCTGTGCATTTGTATTAACTTTTAATATATCCCCAGCTTCTAATACACCTATATCACCAGAAGCCAAATAAAACCATGATTTTGTGTATTTATCTGCCACCGCACCATCATAAGCAATAGTGGTACTATTGATTTTTAACGTCAATTGTGCTGCTCCACCAGACCCATTATAAACCCAAGCTGTTTTAATTAATGTTGTAGTAGCATCTGGACATGTATAAATACTGTGATCACCCGTAGATGATTTAGTTACCATTACTTTTTTATATGCGTTAGCCATTATGACATAAACCAGTTAAAAGCTTCATCATCATTCCTAAGTGTTTCAGGTGTGTAAGAGCTATTTAATAATTGCACTAGCTGATCTAGTGTTTGTATTAATTGATTAATCTGTGCCTCATTATATTCAGAAGGCGCTTGTGGTAATCTTGGTATATTTATTTGTGCCATTATCTCATTCCATCTGGTTGTATTTCTGCACGGTAAGTTCCATATCGCCATGTAGTATCAATAGCTGAACTAGATATTTTTAATGATGCTTGTCTACCACGTGCACGTGTATCTATTTTAGTTGTAGAAGTCGTAATTGCATAAGGTCCATTAGTAACTGCAGTGCTTGCAGGATATAATTTAAAATTAAGTTCTATATTAACGGTCCCTGCTTGGTTTTTAAAATCAGGAATAAATCTTTTTATAGACATTAGTCTTTCACCAGCTTCAGGAATAACAAAATCACCAGACGTAACATGTGAAGCTAAAGCTGCTCCGTCAGCATCATTTCCATTTTCCTGTGCATACATAAAACTTCTACCTGCAGTAAGACCAGTTATTGTACTAATCGTAGAAGCAGTATCTGTTGCTGAATAATCAAGCGCATAAGGAAAACCATACACGCCTTTATCTGCCCATGAAGATCTAGATAATGTGCCAACACTCCAAACGTTTTCTTGGTAATTATATGTTACACAACGATCAATAACATTAGATCCACTAGAACAATAGAACCAAGTAACCTCATTAAACTCAGTATTTAAACCAGCAAACGTATCTTTTTGTGATGCTTGGTCTATATCTTTAAAGACGTAATCTTCCACACTGCATGGTATCTTTTGAACGGAACCATCAAATACAAAGAAAGAATCAATTCCCATCCAAAAAGATCTGCCATTAGATTCCACAGCTGCGTGCTGTCCTACACATCCACAAGCAGAACCTAGTTGTTGAAAACCAAAAGTAAATGGAGCTCCAATTAATTGCATTTGATACAAAGCAGTATCAGACCAAATTAATACAGCACCACGAGAACGTTTAGCTGTAACAAGTTTTGATCCATCTGTTAATCTTTGTGAACCTGCCGTGTTAGTAGCAGTTGGTGCCCATGTTGCAGGATCTTCTTGATCTGACCAACGAATAAACATATCATCTCTAGTTGATGCAGTACCTATTGTTGTTTCTGTGCCAAAACAAATGACATGTCTATCTGTACCAGAAACTAGTACAAACCTACTAGATGTTGGTGCACCAGAAACTGCAGTTCTGTTTGCACGTTGAACTGTCGATGTACTAGCGGATGTATCCCAGTAGTATAAACTACCATTAAGTTGTTGACACAATACATCTTCACCCCAGTTGTCCAAGGACCATTTACCTGAGTCTAACTGTACTGAGTCTGGTGCTGCAAGACCAGCTCTTGTTGTACCCCATGTAGATAATCCCCATGTACCTGCACCCCATCCATAACCTTGAATAGAAAAAGCAGGATTAGTATTTATCTGGTATTCTGCCGTACCTGTAACACCACTAGCACCAGTACCAGTAGCAGCAGCTTTTGCAATTATGACATAATTATTTGTATCTGTGACTGATTGTATTTCAAATTCACCTTGTAAGTTACTAGCGGTAATACCGTTAGCAGTTCCTGACACACTAGATATAGTAACAAAATCACCCGTAATAGCACCATGGGTAGCGTCTGTAACTGTGACAGAAGTTGATCCAGAAGTAGTTGTAAAATTAGTTATAGATGCACCACTTTCTCTTATTGGTGTAATGTCATACCATTCTTGATTTTGATAAACGTAAAGTTTTTTATTTGTTCCGGTAATTGCGTACTGATCGCCGTCCAAAGAAAACCACGTTATGATACCACGTGCAGCACCCACTAAAGCACTTGTTGATACCTTTGACCAACCACCTATTTTTTCTGGAAGTCCATATCGAAAACGAACATTATCACAATCAATCCAACGCCCTTCAGCGCCGTATTCAGTATCTTGTTTGTCTATTCCTGGTGCTACCTGAACTTTGATTAGCGTCATTTAGTCTCCTATACAGCGCTATCGTAAAATCTAATCCAACGCTCAGTACCGTTAATTCTTACCCTTATTGCTCCTGCTTTACTTCCAGCAGTAGCGGAAGATGAAGATAAACTTTTTGTTCCATCAGAAGCTGTTGTGCCAACATAGTTAAGAAAAGCATAATCTTGATCTAACTGTTCAAGTTCAATAACAGGTTGTGCACCTGTAGCTGACGATTGTCTAACATGTAATTTAGCATTAGGTGCTGCAATTCCTACACCAACACGGTCTGTGCTTGCATCAGTTTGTAAAAGAGTTGTATCTGTATCTCCTTCAAATACCGCGTCTCTATCTGCACCAGCTTGGTTAAATACAAAAGCGCCACCATCTAATGATACATCTCCAGAAACATTTAAAGTTCCAGATAATGTAAGGTTAGGTAAATTTTCAGGAATATGATAAGCAGTTGTTCCATCCGTATAAATAAAATGTAAACACGTATTAGTTAGTGTTACTGGTGTTCCACCAGCAGGACCAAAAGTAAGTGAATTACCAGCTCTTGTTGTTGAATCTTTTATTACATACCAGTTAGGATTTGCTTCACAAGTTAGTGCTGTTGCACCACCAAGTGTCCCTGTTAAATTTAAAACTGCTCTACTTTGTTGATCACCTGTACCACCACTAGCAACAGTTAATGCCTGGGATGTACCTGTAATAGATACAGATGTATAGCCCTTAATTGCATTTTCTATTTTTTCTAAGTTATCGTTTGTTTTAGATCCCCATGTACCAGCGTTTGCACCAGTGGTTTGGAGGTCTAAATTTAATATTGTCGAATCAGCCATATTATCTCCTTATCCTGTTGGAACGACAGTCCATGTGTTTGCACTGGAATCATCTACACCATTCCAGATTGTTAGTTTAGGGTCCCCTACTTGAGTAGTTATCGCTACCCCCGTTGGTATTACAACAGCTGAAGCTATAATTGTAACTGTGCCAAGACCAAAGGTTGCTTGTACACCAGTAGGAAAATACCTAGATTCTAATGTAACATCTCCAACACTAAATGTCGAGGAAACTCCAGTTGGTGATACAACAGCTGTACCAATTACGCTTACATCACCTACACTAAATGTAGCTGGAACTCCTGTTGGTGTGACAACAGCAGAACCTGTGACAGTTACCGTTCCAAGAGATGAGGTAATAGCTAAACCAGAAGGTGTAACTACAGCCGTACCAGTGACAGTTACAGATCCAACACTAGAAGTCATCGCCAGTCCAGTGACTGGAACTAAAGTTGTAACTTCAACAGTGACAGATCCTACAGCAAAGGTTGCTTGAACACCACTAGGTGTTACAATAGCTGAACCAGTTACGGTAGCTGTACCAAGACTAAATGTTCCGGCAACACCTGTTGGTGTTACAAAGGTATGTTGAAAACTGTCTTCGGAAAAGGCACGCTCACCGAATGATGCGGCAGCGAAAGTCATTAGAGTTTATCCATCTCAGCCTTGACAGCTGTCCATGTAATTTCTGAATGAGGGTTGGTAGTAGTTGTGATTGCTAATCCATCACTATCAACACCAGTTGTCCATTTAATTTTGTTAAAATTTTCTTCGTTTTCTTCATTACCAGAAATAGTGCATTCAACATTTGGTTTTAGAATTTGTATTGCTTTCATCATTTTTTCATTTATCATGCACCAATCTCCAATAATTGTATTACAGAACTCGTACCATTTTGATTCATTCTTTGATCTCCACCAGAATCAGTTGCCATATAAACAGTATATGTTGTACTACTACTACTTGATGGAGAGTCTAAAAAACTCATATTTAAGCCAGGTGTAATTGAGCCACCAGAAGCAGAATAAATTCCACTTAACTGCTGATATAAACCAGATCCACCTGGAGCAATATTAGTAGATGCTCTATAAATTGTAAAAAAACCATTTTTATTTTGTGTTGCTTGTAAACAAGCTGTCATGTTTGCTAAAATTAAAACTTTGCTATCAGTAGCAGAGGGAGTAATTGAAGCTGATAAATTAGTAGTTACATAACTTGTTGAACTTGTACTAATCAAACCATCTTTTTGTGCTTGAACTATTTGTAAAACCTTACCAGGAGCAAAGCTTGTAGCACCTGTACCACCATTACCTGTAGCAAGCGTACCTGTAACGTTAGTCGCTAAATTTACTGCTTGATTCAGTCCTAGTCTAGTTAGTGCCATTACGGTTTACTCCATACGCTGTGTGTTAAGTTGCCTGAATCGTCTCTTGCTAAAAGCAAATCATACGCTGCCTCATCCGTGTGGTTGGCAGGGATGTCCCTTAGATTTTGCCTAAAATCTTTTTGAGCATCTGTCATTGTTCCTCTTAATACCCACCAATCAGTTTCTTGAAGTTTTTGTAATCTAATTTCTTTAATTAAACCTAATTTTCTATTAGCAGAATTATTATTCCAAGCTGTTTCTCGTGCGTCTATTTCAGCTTGTTCTTCTGCTGTTGCGTCTCTTAATATTCCATTATCTAATACTTTACTCATACTAACTATTTACCACTCCATAAACTCTAACTTCGCCTTTATCAAAATTATTAGCTGATGGATAAAGTCTAATACCTTCCATGCTATTTCCACCACCATCATTAAAATACATAGTTCCTGTAGCTACAGCCCATTGGTTTGCTGTTCTATAATACATTGATTTAAATGATATTGCTGGATTGTAAGCTGTAGACATTGCATTATATACTGTCATTTCAAATCTAGGTGGTGTTGTATCACTGGTTATACTTCCGCTTACAAAAGGCATGTAAGTTAAACCCCAACCCCCATAATCTGTTGTGTTTGTTGTGCTACCACTTAATTGTAAGTTTGCTGCTATTGAAGTATAATACACATTACTAGTTTGATCACTCCCGCCATTTCGCCATTGTAAATAATAATCTTGACCAGCTGTATCCCCACTTATAGTACCATAAACTTTATGAATCATATAATCGGAAGAAAAATGGTCTAAATCTATATCTGCAACATTACTACTAAATGTAGTTCCACCAAGATAAACTAATCCATTATTATCAGTTATTCCTGTAACAGTAGCTCCAGTTGCATCAAGTGTTGCTCCTGATGCAATGTCAAGTGTAACACCAGATGGTACTTGAAAAGTATCACCTGAGTCGCCAATTGTACCGGCGGTACCTGACGCTGGTGACCACTTATCTGCTTTTATTTCACTGCTCATCTATGCTCCTAACAATGCTTTAATTTCATCATCAGTTAATCCTAATGCTTTTAATTTAGTATTTCCACTAGTTTTATCAGATTGAATTTTTAATGTATTATCTTCATCGTCTTTTTTTAATTTAGCAAGTCCATCTATACATTCTTGTTGAGTTGGTTTTGTTCCTCCATCTAAAACAATAAGATTTTCATAAATTTTATTTGAGGAATCACTCCAACTAAACCATTGTCCTTTTCTAACAGTAACTAAAAAATCTTCTATGTGTTCAAATATTGCCATTTTATGTGTCTCCTAATCTCATGAATGTAAATCTATTTGCTGTTTCACCTGGCGCTGAACCACCTCTAGTATAAGTATCTGTATTAGACACATCTACACCAAATTTAATTTTACATAAGGAAGTATCTGTTACATCAACAATTCTTTGACTCATAGTTGATGTGTAAGAATTTGTGCCAATACTTGTCATAGTTATAGGAGCAGAAAAAAAATCGTAGCTAGAATTATCTGTTGTAAATCTTGTATAAAAATTACCTTTTTCACTTCCACTATCTAATCTTATAACTACATTCCATGTTACTAAATAAAAACCTGTAAGTGGAAAAGAAAAAACGCCGCTGCTTTGCGTGGTAACATTTGAAGTAACTGAAACAGCTTTTGAAAGATTTGAACTTATAGGATCAGCATCTCCTTGAAAAGAACTTGTAAGCAGCCACAAATCAGCTACTGTAATACCAGCAGTATAATTAGATCCTGCAATACTAAAGGTTGCTCCTGACGGTATGCTTACCGTGTCCCCTGACTCACCAATCGTGATTGACGATCCAGACTGTTTGATGATTTCGTTTACTTTAATTTGTGAGACCATTATGTTAACTTATATGCTCCAAAATATGAATTATATCCATCCCCACATTGTATTCTTCCTGCTGTTCCACCTGTTCCAGTTTTAACAGCGCAATAAACCTCAATGTAATCATTAACTGCAAATGTTCTTAAAGCACCTGCTGACGCTTGTGCGTCTTGTGTTGGTCTTTCAGTGCCAGAAATATATCCTGCTTTTAAATCACTTATTTGTGGTAAAGCCGATACTTGTGTTCCATTTTTTCTTAATTCTACTACAACCCCTAACATATCATTAGTAGCTGTACTGTCAGCTTTTATTGAAACGTAAACCCAATAAGTACCTGCTACTGAAAAAGTATATCTACTCGTACTTGTATCGTAATCACCTGCTGTGTCAATATCTTCAGTATTAAAAGTAATTAGTGTGTAAGTGTTATGGCTTAAAGATTGTGCAGAGCCAGTTTTTCTAGCTAAAAAATTTGGAGTATTTGCTGAAGTTATACCAAACCCCGTAGCGGTCCCTGCATTCGCAATGGTTACGCCTGCTGGTATGTTTACCGTATCGCCTGAAACACCAATGTTAATTGTGGAAGTATTTGTACTTCCAACTTGCATAGTAGCACTGCCTGAAATTGTATCTATTGTATTTGTTTCAATCTTACTCATACTATTACAAACGTTGCTCCTGATGGTACGGTTAAAGTTTTACCAGACTGTACCGTGAATGGCCCAGCTACAAGTGCATTATCACTTGCTGCTAGCGTTAAATTCTGTGTCAAGGTTTGTACGTTTCTATACACACCGTTGATTGTTGTTAACTTATCGTATGATATACTAGAATCAGCTGGAGTACCAGCATCAAAACTATTCCCTAGTAAAATTCCAAAGAACGTATCTGAACCTGCAGGTGGTGCTGTAAAGGCAATACTAGATCTAGTTGATCCAAAAGTAAATGCACTGTTAGGCTCCTGAATGACACCTGATATAGAAATAATGCATTGGTTTAATGATGCCATCTCCACGGTGCTTCCACCTACCTGAAGGCTAAAATCAGTAGCAGATCCGTTAAATCCAGATGAGATGTCATCTAATTTTTGGAACGCTCCAAATGCTAATCCTGGTCCAATATATGCCATTATAATTTATCCATTTCTTCTTTGACCTTTGTCCAAGTTAATTCACTATGAGGATTATCTTTTGTTGTAATTGCTATATTTTGTTCATCTGCTCCAGTAATCCAATCAATAGTATTAAATAATGCTTCTGACATTTCAGTTTCATTAGTGTAATTCAAAGAAAAAGTTGCATTTGATTTTAATGTTTCAACTGCTATTCTAAATTTTTCTAAATCCTGTATCACGCTAATACCTCCATAGCTGTTGCATATCCATAATTGTCATCTTCGCCGTAAATATTAACGGTGCCTGTAGTATCTTGTAATGATATATAAACTTTATACGTACACTGTGAAGTTGTTGCAGGGTCATCATAAAATTGTAATGTACAAGGACTAGTAATTTGACCACTTGCAGAAGCTTTAAAAGTACCTGCTTGTTCATGCGGTTCTCCATCGACGCCATTAGTTAAAGCTGAATAACCTGCACCACCAATATCTCTGTAAATTCTAAATCTAGCATAACGGTTATTGGTTTGAGTGCCTTGCGAAAAACTAAAGAAAAGCATTACATTTGAATTAGTTGCAGTTGGTGTTATTTGTACCAAATGACTCGTAGCTGTAAAAGTAGTTGATGTTGCAGCTGTATTACCAGAAGTAATAACATTTTGAATTACTTGTCCTACTTTACCTGGGGTTGCCGCACTAGCTAAAGTAGTTGTTCCAGTAAACTTTAAAAATTGTCCTGTAGTTCCAGACGCTACACCTGTTCCACCATTCGCTACAGGGATTGTCCCTGTTATTCCTTTTGTGACGTCTATTGTTGCAAATGCCATATTATGTTCCTATTAATTTATATCCTAAAAAATAATTTTTGTAAGACTCAAAGTTTCTACTTCCACTTTCGCCTTGATAACCAAAAACTTCAACATAATCACTTGCTGACAAACTTAGTACATCAGCCATAACCATAAAATTATCTGATGTGTTTGGAGAAGTATGCTGCATTCTTAACGAAGAATGAAAAGCACTTCCATTAACATAAAATTGAGCACGAAGTTGTCCTCCATCAGTAGTGGCTGTGTACTGTAATTGTGATAAAAAATAATATTTTCCTGCAGATGGTGCAGTAAAACGATAGTTAGTAGAACTATCAAAAGCTGCATCAGTATCATAATTTTCAGAATTGTACTGAATTTTAGTATATGTTGAATTTGCAACACTTTGATCTGTGCTTCTAAAAACACGAAACATAGGAGTGTTATCTACTGCTGTAACACTTGATCCTGCAACATTAAGCGTAGCTCCTGAAGGAATACTAATGGTATCCCCTGACTGGCCCACGGTTATCGTGCCAGTGCCCGTTCTCTTGAGTATCGTGTCTACTTTTAATGTGCTCATTATATTGCCCCTAAATAAACACAGTTTAAACTTGATTGACTTACATTCTCAGATCCACCTTCATTTTGGTAAGCATAAAGTTCAATATAATCACTTGCACTTAAATTTAAATAACCAAAAGTGCTCATCAAAGCGCCTGTATAACCATCACTTCCTTTTGTTGATATTTCTCCCGTATCTCCTGCCGTTGTTCCATCCATAGTGCTTCCATTTTTGTAAAAACTTATTATTAATCTATTAGCTCTAATATCATCACCTCTTGTTACTCCACGAAATAACCACAATCCACCTGCACCACTAGGAATAGTAATTTTAGAATTTGATTCATCGGCTATACTTCCTTTATCAAATACTTGTGTTCCCAAAGTTAATTTAGTCCAGCTTGCATTTGAAAGAGATTGTGAAGCAGCTTGTTGCAATCTTGCTGTATATTGAGTGACAGCAAATTCACTTCCAAAACCAGTAGCTGTACCACTGTTTGTAATGGTTGCGCCTGATGGTATACTTACAGTTGTACCCGACTCACCAATCGTGATTGACGATCCAGACTGCTTGATGATTTCGTTTACTTTAATTTGTGATGCCATTATCTACTTCCTGTTATTCTAAATGCCGTAAAATATGTAAAATCTTCATTACTATCTAAAGTTCTTGTTTGTCCCATATTGTGATAAAGTGAAGCCACAGCATAATCACCACTGCCGTTCATGTGTGTAATTCCTGTACACATTAAAGAAGAACTTATATTATTGTCTGTTGCGTTTGCGTGACGATTACTAATAACTTTATTTCCATTTTTAAAAACTGAAATATCTCCATACTCATTTTGTGCGTTTGCGTGTTCTATTAATCCGCAAACAACAAAAAAATAATCGCCTTCTACATTTGGAGTAAATTTATATGCACTTGTATCATAACAACCACCTGTATCTAATTGTTCTGTAGCAAAAGCCATAGTAGTTTGAGTAGCATTAGAAATACTTTGACCACCACTTAATACAGCTTTAAAAACTGGTGTATTTAATTCTCCAAACCCAGTTGCAGTTCCACTGTTTGCAAAAGTTACGCCCGATGGCACTGTAAACGTATCGCCTGAGTCCCCTATTGTGAAAGCCGTACCCGACGCTGGAGAGATCTTATTAGTTTTTATTTCATCCGTTACCGTTAGTCCTGCTCCTGTAGGCACTGTAAATGTGTCGCCTGAATCTCCAAGAGTAGTAGCAGTTCCGCCAGAAACAGGTGTAATTTTATTTACTTCAATAGTGCTCATACGATTACAAACGTTGCTCCTGATGGTACGGTTAAGGTTGAACCAGATTGTACCGTAAATGGTCCAGCTACAAGTGCATTGTCACTTGCTGCTAATGTTAAATTCTGTGTTAGTGTTTGCACGTTTCGGTATACTCCGTTGATCGTTGTTAGTTTATCGTACGATATACTCGCATCTGCAGGTGTACCTGCATCAAAACTATTACCTAGTAAGATACCAAAGAAGGTATCTGTTGCTGCTGGTGGTCCTGTAAAAGCTATTGTACTACGAGAACTACCAAAAGTAAACGCACTATTAGGTTCCTGAACAACACCTGATATAGATATAATAAGCTGATTCAAACTTGCTATTTCTGCTGTCTCACCACCTATCTGTATGTTAAACTGGGTTGCTGATCCGTTAAATCCTGAACTAATGTCATCAATTTTCTGAAACGCGCCAAAATCTAAACCTGGTCCTATGTATCCCATCTAACCTCCGTTTGCTGCATCCCATGCATCTTGCAGCTCCTTTAATTTGGCATTGACTGCTTCTTCAGTTGGTTTTGTAATGCTATTATCATGCACAATAAGATTTGCATAAGTTTTATTTTTTGGGTCAGAAAAACCAAACCATTGACCACCATGCATATTACATAAAGCAAATTCTATATGATTAGGTCTACCCTTTTCATCAACAAAAGTTTTTATATTCATTTTAGGTATCTCCTATTTTTCTAAATGTTGCACCAGTTGTAAGAGTACCAGAACTTGCATAGCAATAAGCCCAAGAAGCATCATTATCTGAGCCAACTCTAAATCTTACTTTATCATTTGTAGTATTAGTAATATCCACTAACGCAGAAGTTACACATGAAGCATAAGTATTTGCTATTCCTCCAGTAACATTAGTATATTGTTCGGCTAATCTATGACCATTACTCCAATTATCATTTGTATATTCAATGTCTGCTTCAAAAAATCTATTTTCATTTGTGTTGTTTACATAATAACAAGCATAAAATTCTATTGCATATTTACCAGTTGATGGAAAAAGAAAAGAGTAACCAGAATTAGTCATACCAGTTCCAATTTTTTCAAAACCTGTATCACTAAATCTTGCCCAGTTTGAACTAATACTACCTGGAATATTATTAAAAGAAGTTGTAACAACCCAAATATCATATTCTTCTAAACCCGACACTACAGCTGCACTAGCAACTGTCGTTGTGCCTGTAAATTTTAAAAACTGTCCTGATGTTCCTGATGCTAGGCCTGTACCACCTTTTGTTACAGGAATTGTAGGAAGATTGGCTGTAGCTATTGTTCCCGTTATTCCTTTTGTTACGTCTATCGTTGCAAATGCCATGTTATCCTTTAGGGTTATCCGATTTTACTTTAGCAATAGCTGTTTGCCAAGTTGTTGTTGAATTAACTTTATCCCAATATTGCATATCTAATTGATCTTGAATACTTGGATAAGATTCTGCTCTATCTCTTTGGTATTTATTATTAGTGTATTCTGTTTCAAGTTTAGCTAGTTCTTCATTAACTTTTGTAGTGTTAATTGTAATTTCTTTACCATCTTTATCAAAGGCTTTATCACCAAAAACAGTTACAGTATCTGTATGTGCATTTCTAATAGCTTTATCTTTTAAAATACTCATGCCAAAATCTCCATTAATGTAATTGTTAATTGGCTGTCATTATTTATAAAAACTGTTCCTGCATTAACTTTTAAATAAACTTGATAATCAACTTGCGAAGTAGTGTTTGTTGTATGTAAATCTGCACCAGAATAAGTTTGACCAAAAGTACTGCCATTTTGATTATTATCATCTATAAATTTAAAAAGATCTGAATATCCTCCACCACCTGTTTGAGAATATATGTGAGCATCGACTCTACCAGCACCTCCATCTGTTCCTTTACCACCAGCTACAGAGACTAATACTTTGCTTGTTGTAGCACTAGGAGTAATAGATGCAGTGAAGCCAGAAGCTGTAAGTGAAGTAGCGCTTGTTGAAATATTACTTGTTGTGCTACTAACCACTACTTGTCCAATTTTACCAAATGATGTTGGTACTGTTGTTCCTTGATTAGAAAGCGTAGCTCCTGAAGGAATACTAATGGTATCCCCTGACTGGCCCACGGTTATCGTGCCAGTGCCCGTTCTCTTGAGTATGGTGTCTACTTTTAGAGTGCTCATTATGCTATTTTAAAACCTCCAAAAAAATTTTTATTAATTTCACCAGATAAACTAATAGCACCACCACTATTTTGATAACCTTTTACAAAAACATAATTACCACTTGTAGGTAAATGGATTACTCCACCTATAAAAGGAGCTGGATAACCAGATGTATCTGATTGTGTTTCATTTGTAAGCAATTCAGTATCACTACTTCCATTATTATATCTAATTCCAATTTGTATTCTATTAGCTGTAATATTTGCAAAACCAATATTTGCATAAAAGAAATAATATCCAGTTGTTGAAGCCGTAACTGTAAATCTACCTGTGCTTGTATTATAAAGATTATCAGTATCCCAACTTTCACTTCCATTAATAACTGTTACAGCAGTATTATTTGCTATACTTGTACTTGATGAAGTGGCATGAAAGTATGGTGCTAGGTTAGACATACCAAAGCCAGTAGCTGTACCAGCGTTAGCGATCGTCACCCCTGACGGGATGTTGACCGTGTCACCTGAAACGCCTATGTTAATCGTAGACGTGTTCGTGCTACCAATTTGCATGGTAGACGTTCCA
>WLWE01000849.1_pt1 | contig 24923 bp, 21 predicted proteins | sample 6718301 | NCBI WGS metagenome assembly WLWE01 (sample SAMN12718691, study PRJNA515312) | sponge metagenome | isolation source: marine sponge | host: Mycale hentscheli | place: New Zealand: South Island, Marlborough, Capsize Point | collected 2003-05-01 | reverse complement strand
TATTCTCCTTTAAGTAAGTTAATTTCAGATTTTAAAGCATCAATCTGTTCTTGTTGTTCTTGTATTGCTTTTATGAGTGGTGTTACTACTTTGCTGTAATCCATTGAGTAATAACCTTCTTCATTAACATTTACTGAATATGGTATTAATTCTTCAACTTCTTGTGCTATTAATCCATCTTGTATTTCGCCACCATCTTTCCATTCAAAGTTTACTGGATTTAGTTTATTTACTATTTCTAAACCTTTTGCTTCACCCAAAACATTTTTGAGTCTAGCGTCTGAGGATGTACCATAAGTTACTGTAGAATTATTGTAAGATATCTGACTAACAGTTGAGCCACCATTTTTGAATCTAATTGGGTCTGAGGTATTAGTTGTAGAAGCTCTGTTAAAGGTCATTACTGGACAATTATCATCTTCATCTGGTTGTATAGTTAAAGCTCCAGCCGCTCCTATAGATGAGCCACCTATGACTAAATCTTTTGATGCTACTATTCTCATTACTTCTGCTGGTGAATCACCTGCTGAAACTTTAAACACCATAGCCATGTTGTTATTGCCATCGGTATTTTCAGCTTGAATTATTGTGCCTCTATCTGTTGCATCGTTAGCTGTTGGAGATATGTATAGCCTGCAGTAAGAACCAGAACTTGAAGAAGCTTTAGGTTTTATTTGGCCTTATGGGTTGCCTCAAGGCACAAGCACAAGTGACCGTGTTCTCGGGCAAATTATGCCTGCTTGGATGAAACGAGCCAAAGGGTACGCTGCTGGGAGCGACGAGTTAGAACGTCTTGTCTTGCAGGTAGCTCGTGATCGTATGATGGCTCATCGAAACGCTGAACCTATAGGCGACGGCAATTTCCCAAATCGTTATGCAGAGATTATGGCTAACCCACAATCTCAAAACGAATTCATGGCTGATATCCGCAAAGACGCTAGAGCGCTTTTAGCTGCTAGAGCGTTTGCATCAACAACGCTCCCAACGTCAATGATGGTTGCTTCTCCATACCAATACTATTTAGACCAGTACAGAGAGCTTCGCAAAAAAGATCCTATTAACGCAGACGATCTTTTTATTGAAGAGTTCGGTAACGAGTTCTTTTCTATTGTGCAGCGCACTACCAAAACTAACAACGGTGTTTCCCCAACTATTGAAAGCTACGAAGAGTTCCAAAAGTATCAGCCTCTTATCGAGTCCTATCCACAGATAGGGGCTCTTGTGACAGGTACCGCTGGTTCTGATGTCACCCAACGTTTCAACGAAGCTGTGTACCGGCGTCAGCAATCGCAAACAGTTTCCCCAGGGTCACCAGATAAACAACGTGAGCGTGTGCCTTTGGAAGACTTTATCGAAGGCCCTGACATCAAAGAAGGCTGGCTTGAATACCGGCAGATGATTGATGTCCGCAATGGCGAACTTGACAGCAGATTCAAACTAGGCGGATCAAAGTCTCTTAGCGCCAAAGCCAACGGCGATGTGCGTGAATGGTACCAGTTTGAAATGGACCGACTAAAAAACGAATTCCCCGCTTGGTATCGCACATTCTCAGTAACCGACAAACTAAAAGACACTAACAAGCTTGCTGCGTTGAGAGCAGTAGCTGCCGATGAAACTTTGTCTTTGCGTCCAGAGATAGAAGACCTCCAAGGCTATTTCGATGACCGCCAAATTGTTATAGACGAACTTAAGGCAAGGCATGAAGCCGGAGGTTCTAAGTCGCTTACTGCATCAGGCAACGTAGATATAGCAGAATGGTGGGAGTTCACTCGTATGCAATATCGAGACATTGAAGAATTTAAGGATTTATTTGATCGTTACCTAAGCCGTGACGAAGTAGATGAAGTTACGTGGAGTAGCTAATGCCAACAGCATTTGAACAAGCCCAACAGGCGTCAATGAACCAAGGGTTCGTCCCCTCAGCAGCGCCGATGGTTAATGACAATCCTGTCATTGGTCAGGTCACAAGTGCTGAGGCCACTCCTGGGCCTTTTGTCCCTGGGGGCGGTCCTCCTGGGACGATGACCACAACTGATGTAACTCTTTACGGGTTTTATCAAGAGTTCGCTGATTTGGAGCAATCTGAGCAAGAAAGCTATGCCGAAGCAATGTTCACTGCTGGGCTTGGCGACGGCTTAGGTCTTGACTCTATAGAAGACATTTATCAGCCTTGGGCTATCCAGTCGATGCTCAACAAAGCTATTGATCAGTCAAAAAGAGCTTTGGCTATTGGCCGTACCGATTATTTGCCAACGTTTGATCAACGATTTGCAGGTCAAGAAGAAACGTCTCTAGAAAACGCTTTAGCCCGTTTTGAAGAGAAAAAACCTAAAACCCGTTTCATAGACCGAACTACTTTAGAAGGCACAGCGCAATCTTATTTCCAAGACGAGTTAGGTCGTAGCGCAACTGCTTCAGAGCTGAAGTCGTTTGTCGCAGGTATCCACGCTGCTCAAGCTCAGGGACAACTCCGGGCTGTCTTTTTCTTCTGATAGCGGCGCGTTATTAAAACCTAATTTATTTTGTTCAATATTGCGTTGCCGCTGCTTGTGTGCGTAATAACTCATCCAGTACCGAAGATCCTGTTTTTCAATCAAATCGAGCCCGGCTGGATTCTGGTCTTGTAGGTTTTCTTCGCTTAGGTAAGTAGCTGCGTTAGGTCTTTCAGTAACGTGGTAATAGTATTCATCGTTTTCTTCGTCTGGGTGGTCGTTGTCGGCTCGGTGAACCCGCTTGTATAGATCCTGTAGTTTTTCGTCGCGTCGATACAAGTCTGGAACAAGATGCGAAAGCTCAATGTTCTCTCTTGCGTATTCTTCGGTTCGCGCTGGAGCGTGATTGCCCTCTAAATGATATTCGTAGGCGCTAATTAGTCTCGCACCGTCGTTAATCGACATCGGTTGATTTGCATACGCCTTGTGGTCGAATTGTTCAAAATCGTCTGCTTGCAAAACGGCTTCCTTCGCTATCTCTCGCGGTTCTCCGATTGATTGCGACTTCCCGAGCCCTTTTTCGTACGTCTTGCCCTTGGGTTCTGAAATAGTTAGGTAATTATCCGATGTATCTGTTTTCGGCTCGGGTGGCGTCCCATCGTCGAGATTGTCTGGGTTGATCGGGTCGTCCTCCGCCCCATAGCGTGCTGCGTAGTAATCTTCTCCTTCGTCGTCATACTCCAAGCCCGGCCAACCTTCGTCGTCCGGGTTAATGCCGTTTGCTACCGACTCGAATTGCCGCATCAAGAGGCCGATGGTCGGGTTGTCTGCGTCCCATTCAACATCACCGAGTTTAAGCACCATATAGTCTGGGGCATATCCTTTTATGAAGTCTGCGATGGTTTGTAGCTGTGCCGTTGTTGGGTACGCGGGCATATCAAGCATATTGGCGTTTGCGTCAAATCTGATTGCGTTGGCGTTGTAAAGAATGTGGTGCAATTTGTGGTATTGGCTATAGTCTTTGCCCATATCCGGCTCTAAGCCCCATCGCCTAGCCGCGTCGTCCGTCATAGCGGCGTCGCGATGGTCTACGATCCGGCTATCGCTTCCGTCACTTAAATCAAGCATTGCTCCATCGGCGGTAATGAATCCGGCTAACCCAAAATCGTCTGTCTCTAAATATTGGTTGCGCAGAAACGCATCGTATTCGTGCTCCCTTATGGTTTGCGGCTCGTAGCTCACGCCCTCGTAATCTTTCTGACCAATCGCGAATTTTTCTCCTTTGTGATTTAATCCGAGATCGGCTTGCAACGTGAGTGCTGACACGATTGCGTCTCTGGTGTCCGACCCGTAAGACAATTCGCTCGGTTCGATTTCAAACCCGGCTACAAGAAAGTTGTCGTCGTCGTGATACGGGCCAGTCCTGTACGCTGCAAGTGAAAGTGTTGCCAAATCCTGTTCGCTTAGGTCGGGAACAAGCTGCGAAAATAAATCTCTGTCATAGATATGAGCGTCAAGGCTTTCGCCGTGCGGCAGATCGTCGTCGTCGTATTGCTCGTATTCGGTAACTGCATTGTCGAATATTGCTTGAGCGTTGAGCAGTCTTTTGTCGAGCACTCGATTAGCTGTTTCGCTCTCGTATTTGTCGAGAGCCTTTCGCAGCGGCAGTATTGACTCGTAACCTTTCGGTACTGGCTTTGTGTCCGCCGGAGCTACTTCCTTCGCGAGCTCTTTCACGTCACTCAACCTAATGTTTTTCAGATTGAGCGTGCCCCTTGCACGCGGCTCCCAAAAATTCAAGTTATCTTTGACGTGCTGGAACAAATAAAACGCATACGCTGGGTCAAGCTGGTTTTTGTCGACCGTAATGCCGATGCTTTCTTTGCGAAAATCTTTATGTGGCGTGCCCACCGTTTTTTCGCCGCCTTTTCGCGTAATCCAGAAGTCGGCGTTTTCGTCATTTGTCTTGGCTGTAAACGCTGGCTGTGTTTGCCTCGTTGCTTTTACTTGTGAATCTATTTCGTCGAGCAACGATCTAACATCATCGACGTGAAACCCTAGCTCCTCGCTTTCGTTTTGGATCAACCCGTAAATTGCGTCCGTAAACCGCTTCCATTGGCTCGGTGCAAACGTTTCTAGCGGATTTACTTTGTCTTTCGGCTTGTGCTGCGAGTTGTACCAAGCAAGTTGCTGCATCGAGTCGTCGTTCAGAAAATCGCGTATGTCGTCTGAATCGCTCTGCTCGTCATAGTGTCCGTGCTCGCTCATCAACTTGCGGGCGTGGGAGAGTTGTCCCCAATCGTCTAAGTCGAATCCCTGTGGATCTTGCGACGGGCTAATTTTGCTCATCTTGCCGGTGTCATATACGCGAATACGACCTTCCGCGTCGACTCCGTGCTGAACCGTATCGTTTACTCTCCACCCGGCTTCCCAAGCCCTTTGCATCTTTTCTCGGTATTCGGCAATCTGCATAGGCGACAACGTGCCGCCAATCTCTAGCTTTGGACGTGTGGTAAAACCTTTTTCCCCGTGCTCCTCAAATTGCTGCGGCAGGAATACGTCGTGGCCTTCGTTGTACGCTTGATTGTTAATCTCGGCCTGTCGTCGTGCGTCGGCGACCGCGTGCGTGTGGTGGCGGAAATTTTGAAGGTTGTAGGGGACAACGGTGGTGACTTTCGCCACGTTACCGTCGTGGGTGTCGTAAACCAGCCCGTCGTCGCCCTTGCCGAGAAACGTACCCTGCCCGTTGCGTAGAGTATTTATTGCCGCGTTGCTCGGGTGCTCCGGCACGTCGGTAATTTGGTTCAGGTCGTCGCTGAAGTGCTTTACGCTGTCTTTGGGTAACGTAAAGGTGCCCGCTTCGGGGTGATGCAGGGTGGCGTTGTGTCCGTCGTGTTCCGTTACCGTAAAATCATACGTTCCGGTAATCTGCCGCTGCCCGTCGACGTTTTCGTACTTCGGAACACTTACGCTATCGCCGATATTGTGTCCGATGCGTGTTGGCTGCGGGCCTCCCTGCCCGTCAATCGAATCCTCTTGCCCGTACCTATCTACTTTTTTTTTAAGTCAACGCTATATCGCTCTACCGCTTCGGCGAACGTGCCGAATAAAGATTGCTGGTCGGGGTGGTCGTCCATTCTGTCAAACATTAGCTTTTGCTTGCCCTTTTCTTTTTCGTTCTCTAGCTTGAACTTTTTGTTTTTGCTTGCCTTTTTTCCTTCACCGAATAGCCCTAGCTGGTCGCCTTCTTCTGCGTCCTCGTTGTCGACGCTTTTGCTCGGCATTTCAATTCCGGGTTTCTCCGATTTACCGCTCGCCTGTAAACGGTCGACTTCTTTTTTTCCGTAGCTCTTGCATTGCCGGTTGTAATCTTCTTCGTCCTCGTAATCCGATCTCTCGAGCGGCGTCATTTCGTCCCACGACTTCATTGCGACCGCTGCATACTGACCCGCTTGAAAACGACCTTTTAATCTCCCAATAGCTGCATCTGCAACCTTGTCAAGAATTTTTCCACCGGTTTGCTTCGCGAGATTCAATCCGCTCGTCTTTGCGTACCCTTCGCCAAATCCTTTGCGAAAATCGCCGAAAATACCGGGTTGCTCTGGCTCTGGCGGTAAATAACCGGTTTTTTGAAGCACGTCGCGTAAGGTTTGCTGTGCATTGCTTTCAGTAATCGCGAGCCGCAACTGGTGTCCGTTTTCAATGCTTTCCGAATTAGGCAATCCTAGCATTTGTGCGAATTGCTGTAATTGATCCGGTGTTGCGTCGAACGACCCGGAAGCGACGATATGGCTGTCTAGGGTCGGGTCTTGTCCCTGTAAGTCAATTCCTGCCTGCGTTGTCTCGTAAACCGGTGGTCGACGCATGTCAGTTGGTGAACCGGGTGGTGGTGGTGGCTTTGGAGGTTGCTGCGGCTCGCTTTTCTGTTTCGGAGCCTCGTCTTTTTCGTTGCCCTGTTTTTGCTCCGGCTGCGGCGGATCGTCGAATGTTCCCCGCTCTAGTAATTTTTTAGCCGTCTCTATGTCGACCCCGAGCGATTTCGCGATGCTTTTCGCGTCGTGCGTAATACTGCTCTGTTTTTCGTTTGTAATCTCTTGCTGCTTTTTTTCTACCGTGTCGCGAAACGTTGGCTTTGCCTGCTGGCGCTGATTGCCTGTAGCTTGCCCTCGTAAATTATCATCGCGGCTAGGCGCATTCGTCTTTACCGGCGGCGCATTCGTCTTTACCGGCGGCGCATTTATCTTTACCGGCGGCGCATTTGTTTTTACTGGCGGCGCATTTGTTTTTACTGGCGGCGCATTTGTTTTTACCGGCGGGGATGCTTCCGCTCGTTTTGGTGTCCGTAATTTTGAATTTTCCATTTTTCTTGGCTCTGTTTACAAATACGTTTCGACTCGGTTTTTGAACGTTCGCCGCATTGCCGCGCCGTTTGCGCTGTTCTGCTCAATTATCTGCCCCAAGTCTATTGGCTTCGATGCTGGAACTCCTGCCGGTGGCATTGCCGCCATTTGCGACTCAACCTCTGGCATCCCCATCGCTGCTTGCCCTGCCTGCATGAACGCCGGATTTTGTAATACTTCGTCGCTTGCATCGGGCATCGACACGCCGATAGTGTCGGCAACTTCGTCGGCCTTAATTTTCATGCCCATATCCCACGCCATTTTCATCGAAGCAAGTCGTCGGTCGCTGTCCGGTTCCTCGGTGCTAATGCGGAACTGTAATCGTATGTTAGCGCTTTTGGGAAAGTTCCATAGCTGCAATGGACGAAGAAAATCCGTCGTGATTGTTTCCTCGAGATTAACGCTGTCGTATTGCACAATATCGGCAAGCGTAGCTAAGTGAGCGTCGGCAACGCCGGATCCGAGTCCCGTAGCTTCTGCCTCGCTGCTTAACACTTGTCCTAGAATAAATCTTTTGATCTTGTGACCCCAGTACGTTCGTATCATGTCGATAGTCGTGTTGATACCGCCTAGGCCCGGCTCAATAAGCCTTGGAACGTAGAGCTCTTGGTCCTCGCCGGGCTGAATCGGTGCGAGAATGATGGTTCGACCGCCTCCCATCGCTTCCTCGGCTGCTTTTTCGGTCGCCGCTTTTTGTGCTGGACTACCTGCCTGATACGGCCATATTTCGACGCCGAACGCGGCTCTGTCTAAGTATTCCACGACTCGCTGTAGGCACTCGATCATTGCGTACCAATCCCAATAGATATAGTCGCGGATACCGACGCCGTTAATTCGCCCGGCCATCTTTGGCTCGAAAAACGGTGCGTCCTCGATCATGTGCTTGTGCACGACTGACTGACGACGTTCCCATTTGTCCAGCCAATAGACAAGCCCTTCCTCCGTAGGCTGTACCTTCTGAACAACCTCTCCGGTTGTCGGGTCCAGATAATTTCTTGGTGCCGAATATGCGGTGCTCACGCGGATACCGACTTGGCCGTTTACGTGCTTCAGCGTCCCGTCGTCGAATCTAAATTTCAATTTGTCGCCGTTGCGAGGGCTCCATCCGTTGCAGCAAATACGGTTAATTCCGCCAATACTCTTGTTTTCAAACGTGCCGAGCGTCATGTATCGCCCGTACCATAACGCCTCGAGCAAACAGCGTCGCATCTCGGTAAATCGCGGCGTTTCCTGCAAAATGTCTGTCATGCAACGAACGAGCTCTTGCTGCTCGTAGCTACTAGAATCCTCGGGCTCAATCGACCAATTCTGTAGAGCAACGGCGCGTTGTCTCGCGTGCAGGGATTCCATTATCCCGCAATCGTTACGCATCCGATACGCGTTTTCTCGGCTATCGGAAATCGCTTGGTCTGCGGATAGGTACGAATAGCTTACTAGCCCGTATCTGCCGTTTACGCTGCTAACGTGCGGCAAAATCTCTCGGCTAAAATTCGGAGATCCCGACGTTCCCGCCGCTGGGTCTTTTGCCCTGCTGTAGAGAAACTCCGCTGGTAGCGCTGCGTCGTCTTTTTTCATTATTAGCCTCTGTCTGGTGCGCCTCTATCCGGCGTTCCTCGGTCTGTTTGTCCGTAATCTTGTGCCGGTAGGGTGCTTCGCCTGAACCCGCGACGGTATAGCTCACGTTCTCGGTTCGTTGCGTTGGCTGGAAGTCTAGCATTAACTTGGCTTGGTCTGCCAAGTGGTTTTAGGTACCGCGTTCTGAAACCTTTTCGCGTCGCCTTTCTTGGAACGTACTCGCCTGTGACTGCAACGAGTCGATATTGCACCTGATGGCCGAAAATCGTGCCCCTAACTCGTAAATGATCCCAAACAGCGGATCCGGGCGATTCAATGGCTTGAGTCCTGAATCGCCTGAATTTTTGCGTCGTCACGCCGTAATAAGCGTAGGTCGGCCCGGGGCCGGTTCTCGGTGCATTTTTGCTTACCGCCGGTGCTAGAAACGTGACGTAAAGTATCCCTGAGTGTTTACTTTCCGGCTGCCAAAAGTAGGAATAAACGTTGCTGCTGGTGACGCGTACAGCGTTTTGCATCGCGAGTTGAAATTCATCTTCGTCAAAGTCGAGACTTCTGCCGAGCACTTCTATTTCGTCGTATTCTCGCTCTCGCTCTTGCTCGGCTTGCCGTCGCCGCTGCCACTCTGCTACCCATTCGTCCTCGCTGAAGCCGCGCCTGCCCGCTGGAAACGGCGGCGGTATGCGTCCTCCCGGATCAATAATATCGTTAATTGGTGGGCCCGGCGGTGGCGGTGGTGCTGGCCCTAACGCTGGCGGCTGCGGCTGTCCTATTATTTCATCCTGCCTAACTCGCTGTAGCCTAGACCGTAGGCCCATATCCTCGAGGCGCCTTCGCAAGCTCCTTCGTATTCCTTGCCCCGCTTCAATAGGCGGCTTTTCGATGTAAACGCTCCCTTCGGTGCGATTGTTACGTGTACCGAGTCCTCCTGTTCTGCCGAGAAGAAAGTCACGCGAGCGTCGGGCAAGTCGAGTGAGTGAGCTCATTATCGAATCCTGTTGTATAAATTTCGCCGCCCATTTTTTCCGAGTGATTGTAAACTTTGCCCAAACCTATTGTTCTCTATTTCGTATCGCTTCCTGTCCGCAACTGCATCCTCCGGTTGGGTTAAGGCTGCTAATCGGTTTAACGCTGCGCTTGATGCGTCCACTTGGTCGGCCTGTGACGATTCGGGAAACGCTGAGAGCTCGCTTAGAAACTCTTGATTCCAAGCTGCTTTGACGATCCTTACGTTACCGGCCTCTGCTTGTGCTGCGAGCGGCTGTGCTCGAGTTATTTTCGCCTGTCCCGGTAGCTTTGCGCCGCCGACGTTGCGTTGTGCCGATCCGCTTGCCAAGTCGCGATAAACCGGAAACCCTGCAAGCATTTTTATCATCTGCTGCATTACCTCTTTTCCACCGGATCCGCCCTCTTGCTCCGCGTAGATTAGCACTTCGCCTCCGAACTTCTCCGAATCCGCGTGTGCCGTTTGTAAAATTACTGTGTCTCGGTCTGCTGGGCTCCATTGGCCCCGCACGACGTCCTCAATGTAGAAAATACCCCTCGGGCAACGCGATACGCGAACTCCTGCTGTAAACGAACTCGTTGCGATAGTGCTCGCTGCTTTGTCCCAGTAACGTACCCGCAACGCATCTCTTGGTGCCTGATCGACTGGTATGAACCACTCGCGTCGGAACATTAAGCCGTCAATGTCAATAAACTGGCCGCCAAGTTCCTGTGCCGCAAGTAATGGCGATAGGTCTTGCTGCATCGAGTCAAAGAAGTCCTCGGGCAGAAACGGATTATCCGCTGTGCTTGCCTGTATTAGCTTTACGCCTTTTTTCGGAACGTACGGGATTCCTTGGATGACAACTTGGTTTGGTTCGTGGCCCTCCGCGCGTGCGTAGCACAATTCAAACGTCCAGTGGGAGCGGCCTCGCGGTGTCATCGTCAAGATTGTCGGGCCCATAACGCCGCCGCGTCGCAACGTAGCTCGAGCGATCCGCATTGCATCGACCGGCTGATAGCTTGCCTCGTCGAGCCATAACCCGCTTTTATTAGGGCCGCGTAGCTTGTCTGGTTTTTCTGCCGATCTAAAAACAATTTGCGCTTCGCCCCCATCTAGTGTTTTCCACCATATTCGCGGGTATGGGCTCATTACAACGCGATTCAGGCAATTTAACTTTTCGCAGTTTTCGATAAACGTCGGAACTGTCGTTTCCATCGACACGCCCGCGTCTGGGCTCACGGCCATCCAATGATCGTTATGGCGAGCTCGCGTAATAATGCGGTAACTACCGATAAAGGTTTTCCCGCCTCCACGACCGCACACCATTGCCGTGATTGGGAAATCGCTTGCAAGGAAATTTGCCTGCACTTGGCTAATCGGTAGAACCGGAACCGAGTCTGTTGCCGACGCGATCATTTTTGAGCCTTTACGTCTATCGTGTTTGCAGCAAGTTTCTCGAGCTCTGAGTAGTGCATCTGCTGAAGCGAATTAATTTCTCCGCGTGTGTGAACGATAACCTCAATAAGGCCTGATCTTGCAAGAGCGTCAACCTTCCCGCCGTCGTCTTTGTGGGCCGCCACTATGTTACCGATTGCTGTATTCGCTTTTTCTGCGAGTGCGAGGAAGCGAGGGTCGCCCGGTGGGTTGTCTGCTGTTTTGCTTTTGTCAAACGAAGCGAACGCGAGCGACAAAATTCTTCGCTGCGTCATTAACACGGTGTCAACTAAGTCTTGGTGAAGCTCGATTCTCTCTTGCTTCCACGATTCCCTGCCCCTGTCTATGGCTTTATAAACCGTCCGCTCGCTTATATCCAAACGCTCGGCTATCTCGGCTGTCGAGTAACCTTCAAGGTGCATTGTTAACGCGTCGCAATCTCTGATATTAGCCCGAGTCGCTAGGTCTTTCTGTTGACGTCTAGCGACTCCAGACGATTTGCTGCCATTTTTGCTCACGATTTATTCCCCGTTTGCTGCTGCCTCCCTCTCCATCGCTGCCATAATTTGACTGACCGATGAAGGTTTGCATTTGTCCGGGTATTGCTCTTTAAGAAGCGTCACGATTTGGTTTTTAGTGCACCCGTCGAAAGCCATTTGCCTGACTTGCTCTTTGTAGTTTCCGATTTCCTGATATGTGTTTATCTCTCCGTTGGCTTCGCGCATCGCTGCCGCTTCCTGCCTCTCTTTCATGTATTTCTTTGCTTCGCTTAATTGCTCGTTTTCTTTTTCGCGAACTGCTGTAAGGTGCTGCTCTGCCGTTAAAGAGGGGTTTGGCGCTTGGCCGTCCACCGGAACGCCAATTTCCCTTGCGTAGTCAATTACAGTTTGCTGGTCGACGTTTTTCATTCTTGCAATTTGCTTGCTAGGAACGCCCTGCTCGAGAAGCAACGCAATCGACTCCGGTGCAATAATCGGATCGGTTCTTATTGGCTTCTCAACCACGGCCTTCGTTTGCTGCTTGCGGCTCTGGCGTTTTTCCCATTGCTCTCGCAATTCTTCCTGCATCTTCAAGTAGTGCGGGCTGACCGTCGGGATGTCCTCGCCGGATTCAATAACGCTAAGCACTCGCCTAGTGTCTGGCTGGTTGAACTCATCCTTCCAGTGATAAATTTTCGCAATCTGCACCGGCGTCACTTTTTGAACTCGAGCCAAGTAGCTAATGGATTCAAGCATTATTGGCCGTGGCTCTCTTTGAGCGTGTAGTAACGCTTTTTGCCAAGATTTCCATAGCGACTCGCTTCCGCCCGGATTTGCGTGATGGTCGTCGCGGAACTTGTCTACCTCGTCGCTCCATTCGTCTAATGCCAAAACAAGCGAGTAAGCCACTTCCTCGATTTTAACGCCGCCCTGTATTTCATCGCATAAAAGCGACCACTCTCTATCTAACTTCTGCGTGATTACTTTGACCTCGCGCCTTTGGAACTCTACCGTCGGCGCAGCATCATCGTTTTCCCAAGCGAGATGTTCACGCTCGAGCTCACGTACTCTGTTAGATAGCTCTTGCCAAGTTTTCATCTTAACCCCGTAGTAAGTGTTAGGCTTTCGCAACTCCTGTCACGTTCAGCCCGAGTAGTAAAATCTCTGTCGAGATAGCGTAGCCGAGTATCGTTAGTGTCGACGCGATTGCTAGGTCGGCGACTGGTGCAATTCCACCGGCGTTAGCCGACGACAATACGTACACCTCTCCCTGAGTTAAAGGTGCCGTGGCGCCGAAATCAATTTGCGTGTCTGTTCTTGCAACAACGCCGGTTTGATCGGCTGCCGCTGTCGTTAGTGATATTGCAAGTTGCCCTGTATTTGCCGGTTTTGTTGGATCGGTCGCGACCGCTAGATAGTATTTCTGATCGGTGCCGTCTTGATATAACATCTGCCCCGCTGTGATTGCTTCTCCGAACTCAACCGCGCGTACGGAGCCGGTCGTTCCTGATCGAAGCAAGTCGTTTGCTACCACTACTACATCAGCCATTATCGTTTTTCCTTTGTCTACTAAAATCGTAAATTAAAGCCGCAATAGTTTTTATTGGCCAATGCGATTTGTTAGTCGTTCCTAACTTGCCGTAAATAGTGGAAGCTACCTTTGTTGCTTGCTCCATAGTTGGCTCGTTATTACTTCTTTGCCATCTGTCCATGACTGCTTTGACTCCCGCCGTGCAATTACATGATGCAAAAAATACGGGATAGGCTTTTGCAAACGCATCACCCAAGGAAAGACTTTGCTTTGACTCTGGCTCGGCCTCTGGCATCGCACCGCCTAGTTCGGCAGTATGAAAGCCCGAACCAATGTAATGCACGCCTTTTGCGCTTTCTACTATTTGTTGAGATTCCACAACGCAACAAACCGCGTCCGCCTGTATGTAGTCCCACGTTGAACCGCCGCCTGCGTCGGGGAAATCTGGGAGCACTCCACATCCGCCATATCCGTAAGACCCTTCGCAATACGGGTTTGGCTGCCTTGGGCCTAGGTCTGTTGGGAGCGTCATTCCATGAACCGTCGCTTGGTCCCAATTTAACTGCAATTCACCTAGGCCTTGCGCTTGACACGCGGGGATTACTGAAGAAGTTTGCAAGCACATCGTCACCGTTCTTTGCTGTGGATCCCCGTTGTTTTTCGTAAACGTGACGGTAGCCGTTCTGCAACATTCTTCTACCGATCCGTATGTAACTGTCGTCGATTCGACCCTATCGCCGTTTGTTAAGTCTGCACCTAGGGAAGCCCAAGTTATTTCGTAAGATTGGCTTGGGCAGGGATCCGGGCATTCAATGCACTCGGCACACGGATTAACTACCACCGGGCCGCAAGGGAAGCTAATTGTCGTCGGCTCTCCCGGCGCTGGTGTATTTGTTGGTCGCTCTCCCGTGCAATTACAATCTGGAATGTTATCTGGGCATTCAGTTACGGGATCCCAAAGTCCTGATTCCTCGTTATACACCCAGCTACAGTCGTAGTCGTCGCAATTACACGGGAAGCAAACATTCACACATTCCGGCGGAACAACTTGCGCTGCGCAAACTTGTATTTCCGACCGATGAAAACACACGTCGTTGCTATCGCCTCGATACGCCCCTGTTACCACGTCAATGGGAATGGTTTGAAGCGTAGCCTGCTGAGGTACTGGAGGCGCCTCACACGGAAACGCTTTTATTGGCTGATCTTCCCACGCGAACGAACATCCTGATGTCACCGACCAATCTTTAACAAATTGAATAACGGTTGGCGTGCCTAATAGTGCGGCCTCTGTAGAAACGATTTGATACGCGTGTGTGTTTGGGTCGTAAAATGCCGTTACCTTCATGTCCTCCGTAATGCAGTCGCAATTCATTACGCATTTTATTCCCGGCCTGCACGGGCTATTGTAAGTTTCGCCTTGCCTTGGATCTTGCCCGTCCCAATATTCTTCAAGCTCAAACGCTCCATCTACGGAAAACTGAAAGTCTCCCGTACCTGATTGCAGTTTTTTTGCTTTAATCCATCTTGCAAATTTCCCTTCGCCAAAATAATCGTCCTCCTCTATTTTCCACAAATACCAAGCTCTTTCCGTTTCGCCTTCACCGTGAGGCGTTATTGCATTTAATGGCAATGAAGTTTTCTTTTCGCTTCTTCTTCTCAGCCTTACCTTGGAACCGCTTACAACGTCTAGCCCAAAGGGATTGTCAAACTGCAATTCCCAGCAATAGTTTTCCTCGGTAGGTCCGTCGGTCAATTCCATTGGAAAATCGACTGCCGGATACTGCGAAGTGTTAAAAAAATCGGTGTCGGAAATCTTTATGGATCCCGTCCCGTTTCCGGGCGATCCTCCCCCGGGGGAATTGTTTTTTGTTACGCAGTCAAGCACTACGCCGCGTATTTCCTTTATCGTTTGGCTACACGTTTCCACTTCCCATCGGTAGGTGTTTTCGGGAACATTGCACGCGCTAGTTGGTGTGCGGTAGTACGCTGTCCCTGTGCTTCCTGCTTTCCATTTACTTAGTTCTGCGTCGACGCAATTAACTACCTGAACTTGATCGGCAAAAACTACCTCGGCAAATAAGTTGTTGGGGTCGTTAATTTGAAGAACTGTCCCGCAAGAAATCGGGCTTGGCTCTGTTTGCCCCGGCAAGTCGTCGGTGTTTAGGTGCTGCGTTACCTCTGCCTCCCATTGGCCTGATTCGTTTGTCCCAACGGGCCTTAACACGCGAAATCTGATCCACGGATCTGAACTAATCTCGACCGGCGTACCGGATCCGCCTTCAATCGCAAACCACCCTTCGTGCGACTGGTAATAGCACGCCAATACGGTCCCGCTCGGTATTGCCGGATCTGCTGGCCCTAGTAATCCAATAGTTAAAGGCTGTGATACACCGTCGTAATTTGTTGCAGATTCGTTTGGCGTAATTGTCGCCTGCCCCGACGTTGCCCCAAGCGGTATGCCGCCGCTCTGAAGCGTCATTCTCGCCATTTCTTTATTGTGGCGGTACAAATTTGTCGACTGCGAAATGTTTACCTGTGGGTAAACGCCTACCGGGCTGCTTTGCTGTGTCGTAACGCAAGCCGGAGATTCTCCGTAACATCCAATTTTTATAAACGTGTAATCGCAAAAATGGTTAATTGCTAACCCGGTAGTAGCAGGGAATGAAGCAAACGATAAGCAAAATTGTCGCTGCTGCCATTTCCTGTACTCTGATGCAATTTCTGCTGTTAGGGCCGTCCACCTTTGCTGGCTGCCGCTGTCAACGCTTGTTCCAAAGTGCTCGAGATAAAACGTTGAGTGAATTTGCGGGCTTCCTGTTTCTCCACTTGCTGCGCCCGAAGTTGCCGTTTCGCTGTGCCAAGAACTATTGTCAAAATAATCGTAAAGTTTTCTCGCAGTGAAATGAAACTCCTCGGCGTCTGGCTGCGCTGGGTTTCCCTTAACTTCCCCGAGAACCGCCGGGAATCCTTCCGTTGCTAAAGCTGCTTGGTCACTATCTAGCGCTGTAATTGCTGCGTCTGCTGTGCTGACGTGAAACACTTCCGCGTCGGGATCGAACGTAACGCGTCGACCTGAAGAATGTGCTACATGGTCAAGCGCATATCCGGCTGATCGCGCAACCGAAAAGTATCCGGGATCTGGATATAGAAAAGCCGTAGCAGGCGCACCTCCCGCGCTGGTTACGCTCGGCGTAATTTGCGATGAAATTGCAGTTTCAACGTCAAGCCAAGTTTTCCCTTCGCTGCTTTTTACGTTTAACGGTAGTGGGTCTAATGGCTGGTGCAAAACCGCAAAACGCGCGTCAACAAATGGGCAAATCCATAGTTGCCTAGGCTCTTGCGACAAGTGCGTTGTTACGTCTAGTTGTATTGGTGTTTGCAAATACAGCTTCGCCGTAAAAGCTGTACCGTCTGCTTCCATTGACAATGTTACCGGCGACAACTGGCCGCCTCCGGGGGTCGGTATGTTACCGATTCCATCCCACGATTGGCCCCATGCTGAACTGAGAAGGTCCGGCATGTGTTCGCAGCTTATTAAAAACAATCCTCGCCCAAATCGCGACGCACCAAGAGGGTGCAGGTATGAGTTAATTGTTACTGTTGGAAGGTCTGCAAAAACTGGTGCCTCTGCAACAATTCCCGTTCCATGATTAATAGAAGCGGAAAATTCTTCGTCCGGCGTGTCGGAAAATGGCCATTCATCGGACTTGAGCCTGCGAGAAAGGTACTTGGCTACAATTCCATCGTTGTCCATAACGATAGGAATGTCCGTGCTTCCCGCCACGATTTTTATAGTTGCTTCAGTTGACATTTTTATCCGTTGGTTTCAGGTTCAGGCAGTCCCCAATCAAACGGCGTGTTGAACGTCATGCTCAATCCCATCATTTGCGTCTGTCCGATTTGCGTAAAGCCCGGTGGATCTGCGACGCGAATCGAAAGCTGCTCACGCAATAGGATCCGAGTCAACGCGGTTTGGTCGTCGGTGATGGATAGATCAAAGTCGCCGTAAAGTAGAGCTCGAAGGATCTGCCACTTTCTCTCGAGCAACCCGTCGGACTGCGATAGCAACGCTTTACTTGCTGTTCTGGGTGCGTCGCGAACCTGCCGTACCATTGGCGTTACAACGGTCGTTGCGTTTTCCGTGAGAGTCGTATAGCCGCCGCCCGCAAACGTGGCCTCGACAAACGCTCCGCCGCCGGGTGCTATTGTGCAGCACTCCCGTCCAATCGGAAAATCTGGCGGTATCGGTTGGTCTAGGATAAAGCAATTCGCTTCCGTGTAGGCTGGCACTTGTTCAATCAGCCTTTCGCGAAGCGTTGTCAGCACTTCCATCTGTGTCGTAAAGCGTCGGACAATATTAGTCATGACGGCGCACCTTTCACGTTATTTATCATGCGATTTTCGCTGTCGACAATATCCGACCAATTAACCTCTACTTGCTTTGCGTCCGTTTTGTCGAACGGTAGAGCTCCCGGGTTTAGGATCGCGCTTGCGGGTATTTTTTTAGTTGCCCCGTAAACCAGACTCACTCCGATTCCCATAATTTTCGAGCGACCGTCAGAAGTTATTTCCGCTGGGCGCATCACGATCTTGCGGTCTAATAGCTTGAAAGTAATCCCATTCTCGTCCTCAATCTCGTCGTTAAACTGGGGAATAACCGGATACCGACCGAATCGCGTGGCTTCAATTTCGTAGAACAAACGTGTGATGCCGTCGTTCATAGATAGCACGACCGCTCCATCCGCTGGCTCCTGACTGTTCGACGAATAGTTGCTTACCGGTAAGTGCATTTTGCCAAGTGCCGTTTCCCAAGTCGTAACGAATGAATAATTTGTGTACGGGTACTGGTAGACGTTGTATTTGTCGTTGTTAATTTCGTTTCCGGGGCTGTCCGGTTTAATCCATTCCGGTTGATCGACCTCAAGCGACGGCAAAAGTTGAGTTGGATAGCGGTCGACGGTTTCCTGCTCGGTTGATGTTTCGGGTCGATAAACGTACGGCTGCTGCCCCTCCCCGATCATTCCGTGCCAATCGGTGCACGGCGATTGCAAATAGTTTTGCAATAACCCTTGCGGGCTGTCTCCGTCGTAAGGCAGCGGCGTGGTCCACGATTTTGCATCGTAGTTTGGGTATCCGTCGCTGATGTCCTGCCCTTGCAAATTACCCGAAGGCCCGCCCATCATCGATTGGATCCGCATAGCGAGCCAAGTGTATTGCGACGTCGTGTATCGAACGCTCGCCCTTAGCGTAACCTCTGGCTGGTCGACCTGATCGACCAACGCGAGCTCTTGTATGATCGACGAATACTGCTGGTCGTTGCTCGATTGCTGCCTTAAATCGACGAGCCGAAGCGATAAAACCTTGCCTGCTGCCGCGATCAACTGTTTCTTGTCGACGTCCATATCGCCACGCAATTTAACCACAATATTGGCGACTTGGTTCGCGCCCATCATTGTCGTCGATTCTGTGTGCTGGCAACTCCAATCTATCGCCGGTGCCGGTGGTGCCGCGTACGCTTGCTCGTCGACGATAGCGTAACGCATTAACGTCCCTTGGTCATCGCTTGCATAATTCTGCGAGACTCGCTTGTACCCTTTCAGCAACGGCGGCAAAAGTAACTGCCGATGAAGCTGCACGAAATTGCGATTATGCGTGCGAATTTCGCCCTCTATTGTTCGAGTTGTTTTCCAGTTCGCATCTTTCGCTTCTGTCATTCTCCACGTGTTTGAAACGATGGTGTTTTGCGGATCCTGACGCAACCAATCATCATTTGCATATTGCGACGGCTTGCCAATTTCTGCGTTCGGGTCGTTGCAATTAGTAACCGCGATTTTGAATGTCGCCGATATGCGAATTGCTTTTCCACCCCATATTTGCTCGCAAGCTACGTCAATTACGTGCGGGCCCGCCTCTTGGTCGAGGTAATTTCCTCTATCTAGTTGTGCGGTTGGGTTGCCCGGATCGTCGGGAATATCAGTGCTTCCGCCGACGCTCTCCCTGCCGGTAGCGATTAAAGCTGGCAAGCGTCCCGTTTGGTTGGCCCCGTTTTGAGCACCGAAAATAAGGTGAAAATCTCCCCTTGGGTGAATCAAACGGTTTCGCAACTGTTCGTACGTACCTACGTTTCCGTAGTAATAACTTGCACCCGGCACGTAGGCAAAATGGTTTTCGCTGTATTGCGGGCCAATGCCGCTGTCCTGCTGCACATCTTCGACAAGCGTACATTCGACTGTAATCACAAAACTATCGTATCTCGCATTGGTTTTCGATTCGTCGTAACGCTGCTCCTGCTGGAACCGCTTTACAACGCAATCCTTTAATGCGACGCCGTTGTAATAAACAATAATCACGGGCCAAATATCCTCCGGCGATCAGCGTCGCTCATTAGCGGCCTGTTGCCTACGTTGAAATAAGTAGTGCCGTTGCCGTCAAACTTCCCATCCGAAACGTCGCTAAGAAATCCGAGAGCTCCGAGCGGGCTGTCTGCGGCTTCGTCTTTTTCGCGTCCAGTCACCCACGCCGCAATATCCTCTATACCGAGCGCCATAGGTTTTAAGTACGGGAACACAAATGACACTAAACTGTTACGCAATTCGCTGAATGAAGCGGCTACGTCGAGTGCAGCACCCTGAAGCGGTGCCTGTATCTCGTTCATCATATCCCGATACTCGTTTTGCGATTCTGAGAGCCTGCGATACTGCGGCCCCATTATTTCGCCTTGATTTATCTGTCGATTGATTTGGTCGGCTTCTGCCTGAGCGACCGCTTCCGCAATCGTCGCGTTATACATCGCGAGCCCGGCGTTAGCTTTCAACGCTGCGTTCGACAATCCGTTTAGTGCTGCGTTCGCCGCCCCGATTCCGACTGTTACCGACTGAAAGGCTCCTGCGGCCATTCCTACGTTACGACCGAGATTCTCTGCCCGGGATCTTCCACCCTGACCGCTCCGTTCGGTTATGTCTCTCATTACGTCCGAGCCTTGCGGATCGACGTTTTCATTGTCGTCGAATCGACTCGTTTCGTTCGTATTCTCGCCGGTCGCCTGTGGCTGACGGGGTTGTGCTTCACCCTCCGTTTGCGTCGTAAGTATCGTTTCTGCTGTCGTCTCGGGCTGCGTACCGCGTTCCCCTCCCCGTGGGTCGTACTGCGGCTCTGGCTGGCGCGGCTGCCGCGACTTCTGCATTATGTCGTCGATTGTTGACGATTGACTGTTTGCCTCGTTTCTCATCGCTTTGCCGATTCCCTGTTCATCTGCGATTTATGCCGCTCGTACTGGCTTATAGCTTCTTCGCGTGTATCGGTATTTGCGTAAAACCAGCCTTTTCCTTGCCCCCCGCTGACTGCTGTAAGAGCTCCGAGCCTTACGATTTCCGCTTGCCGAAGCCGAGATCGGTTGCTATTTAACCACAAACTGAAGGCTAGGTCGTAGCGTTTTCTGATTAGCTGAGATAGGTCGCCCGCTCCGTAGGTAGCTGCGACGTCCGTAAACATTACGTTTTTTTTTGAAGCCGGTAGCACCATAGATCGAAAGCGTCGACCAAACCGATAAGCTCCGCGATGGTCATGCCGTCACCCGTAGCTTCTTTGAGTCGCGGGATACCGAAAGCTCGAGAAGCTGCATTTGCGACAATTTCCATTGAAATCGGATCGTTTTTTAATGCTTCGTCGAGGTGTCGCGGCAGGTAATCTGCATCAGTTTTTAACGCCATAGCGATTTGCATTGGATCCCCGTGCCGGGTTCCTTGCTGCGTTTCGTACGTAAATATGCACCTTTGCAACTGCTCCCGACGTACTCGCCTCTCGAGTCGACGTTTTCGCCACCGCTTAAACATACTAGCCCCCTGTGTAAGTTGGATTTGCTAGAGCAACGAGCTCGCTAAGAAAAATCTCCGCTTGATCCGGCATTGCGGCCTTTATGCTCGCGAGAATCTGCCCGTGGTGCTCTACCTGAATCATATAATCGCCGGTTCCCCGGGTGAACGCTGCCTGTCGGTATAGGTCAATTTCTGCGTAGCCGTCAATCGTGTTTACTGTGTTGCCGGTCACTGACGGGTCGATATTGTTATTAACAATGCTATTCGCTTCAATCAAAGTGCATTTTACGGTGGCCTCATCGACTGCATCGCCGTTTATAGCTACCTGAATTTTTAAGCGAATCATGTCCGTAGCAGGTGGTGTTGGAATCACGTTATTAACCAATGTTCCTGTAAATTGCGTGCCGTTTGATCCAAAAGTTACACCAATTAACACTTGCGAAACGTCAGGCAACACTAAATTCCCAACGGTTGCTGCGACTGCCACGTTTAGCCTTACGTCGTTTGGTGACGGAACTACGCCGCCTCCCGTGGTTAGCGTTCCGTTTAGAATGTTAATATCGTCGCCGTAAGTAGGTGCGACTTGCGATACATTTCCCTCGAGCGGATACTGCGCACCAAAAAATTTCGCGAATGAGTTTTGTTGAGTCACGACAATTCTACCTGTATTGTGTCGCCAGATTGTGCTGTCGCGGTGTATTGCTGCCCTGTTTTTATAACTGTTGCTAAATCGGTGGTTCGAGCAAGTCCCGCCTGTATTTCGCTGACCGGGTGAATGTGTGCTGGCAAAATAACGAACTCGTCACCGGGTTGCGGTACCACTGAGAACGCTTCTTCAAACGCCATTCGTCCGTTAGTTTGCGTGTATGTCAGTACGGCTCGCGATTCACCCTCGAGACTACCGCTAACGAAAAGCAAAAGGGCGTTGTCGAACGCTCCCGATACATACCCAGCTATTCCGCTATCGAAAGCTGAAGCCGTAGGGGTCGTCGTACTTGTGACCGTACCATCTACCGACAAATTGCTTTTTCTCAACTGATCCATCAGTTTGCCAAACGTGTTCGCTCCCGTGTGGCTTGCATATAAAGCGTCCCAAACAGCCGACGCGGTTCCCGTTGCGTCTAGTGGCGTGCTCTGCGAGAGAGCCGCGACTGAGCCCGCGACTGCTGATGTCAACGTCGTGTCTGTTTGCACTAAAGCCTGTAAAGCCGCAAGGTCGAATCCGCCCACTGTAACGCTACCTCCGCCTCCTCCGCCCTGTGATAGCTGTGCGATTGAACCGGTGACAACGGCTGCGTTCGTGTTAAACGTCGCAAACTTCGCGAGGCTTGTATCTGCGAGAGTGACTTGCGTTGTGCCATTACCAATATTTGCGATTGCGGTTCCATTTGCTGCAATGCCTGCATTGTCCGGCGCGACGGTATTTGCGTTATTAGTCCCCACCATATCGGTGTTGGTTGTCGTTGTAGCAACCAGAGTCACGTTGCTGACTGCTCCGCCTGCGGTAGTGATTGCGCCTCCGGTCACAATATCTGTCGCCGCGACGGTCGAGCGGCTCGAAATTGTAGCGTCGAGATTCGTTAGCCCCATATTCGCAGCGTCCCGCAGATCAACCGCGAGCAAGCATACCCTGATGACTTTATCTAGAGCTCCCGCGTACTTAATTGTCAGGGTTACCGAAGCGCTGGTTGTCGCGAACGCTGCGTTTGGGACGTGAAGCTGGTAAATGCCCGGCATGTTTGCCGAGTCGACCTCTGCCCACACGCCCGACGTGTATGAGGCCCCCGGTAAACCGTTTGCAAGCGTGTATTGCGACGACGTTGAGCCTTCGATGACATAACTCGCAACCGCGTTGACGCCGTTAATGCCCACCAAGCCTTGGCCCGTCGTGCTGTCTCGCATCATCACTTCGATAATTTTAGACGTCGTGTTCTGCTCTAGCGTCTGATCGAAAGCCATTTAATTGTCCTCTATGACGATTACATTGCCCCCGCCGCTCGGTAATTGATCTAACAACGACCGATACTGATAAACCGCTGTGTTAGATAGCGTCGCTGCGTATGAATCACGCAAGTCCAATCCGCCCTGCGACGTGTTCAAATTGAAATTTGCGTTCGCTGCATCGACAAATGGATCTGTCGGCAATGCCACCGGCAAGAACGTTTCTGTAACTCCGGTGTTAGTGCCGAAGTATTTGGTGTTCGATCCGTGCTTGGGCCAAGTTACACCTGTTCCTGCATCGTACGCAACGTTTCCGAGAAACTCTCGCGAAAAATCGTAATCCGTATCGCTGAGAACGGCTCCAAAGAGCGGTTGAAAACCATTTGTGTTTGCGCTCACAACGCAATCAATGAACTTCATCGCATCAAAAACTTCTTGCTGCGTTGCACTTATGGCCCCACCGATTATCTGCCTAACGTCGAATAGGCACTCGGTAAAGTGATATTCCCCAGTAAAACCGCCAAGTGGATCGGAGTAGTACGACGAACTCGGACGGCTAAACAAGCACTTTGTCGCGTACATATTCGTTTTCCATCGCACCGGAACGTCATAGAACGCAGTTCTTACCGTGAAATAATCAGTAGGCCCGATTGCTGTATTGCCGGCGTCGTCCAGATAGTCGTACGTATTGCCGGCGGCCACCCCGACGTTGCAATTATTAAGGTAAATCTTCGTCCGCTGCGCCGAGTTGGAATTGTGCGTAGAAAGACTCATCCCGGAAGAAAAACCGGGTATGAAAATTATGTTTTGACATATCGCTTCTGCTTGTGAGCCAAAAAAGTAACTTAATCCCCCAGCGTGAGTGATAGAACGTTTTGCGAGCGGGTCTGAACTTACAAATGCATAGCAATTTCCGCTCCAAGTTGTCGTATTCCACTGCACCGTTTGATTAGTTTCGAGCTCAAAAGCTGTGACGCCATTTTGCAACGGATACGTTAGCAAACTCTCAACTCCGTTTAGCGTTTCTCGAACACCTCCGACCGCATAGTCTACCCCCATTTGGCTGTTGGTGGTCTGCTCGACGGTGGTAAGCGATTGCGAACCGGTGATGGTATCTATTTCGAAAAACTGCCTGTCTCCGAGTCCCGCATCAAGCCAAAGTATATCGCCGACAGTCATGCCAGAAGTGCCGCCCCCCATAAACTGGATCGTATTCGACGCCTGACTCCACGTTGCACCAAAGCCCGAAACATTATTGACCCCGCAACCTGAAGCGGTTGAATCGTTTCCTGCTGGCGTGTTTAGTCGGATATAGCCTTTGTTTGGTCTAATTGCCATCGTGAACACTCAGATTGTTGATCGTTGCTATAAAATCCGCGACCGTCTTTGTTTCATCGCAAAGGCAACTTTCAAACGCTTCTTCGATGCGTGCCATTTTCACTGAAAGCTCAAGAATGCGGATTACTTGCGGTGCTTCCGCCTCGGGAATTAACCCTTCTGCGAGAGCTACTGCCATTGCGTGGCACTCTTTTAAGTGGTGACTCATTATTTACCCCTGATTGCTTCGACTTCTACGCCCTGTTGTTTTGCTAAAAGTTTCCAAATAGCTAACCGATCATTTTGACAATCCGAGAGCGCTTCTTCAGTACGAGCTAACTTTTTGTCGACTGCGTTAAAATGCACGACCATCTGCCTGTATAGGACTCCTATGGCAGTACCAAGCACCGAGCAAGCTCCGATAAGCATGTGTACCTGCGAAATCTCGATTGCGCCTAGCATTTTTCTTCCCTTGCTGCGACGTGTGTAATACCGACATACTCCCACGCTTCCATTCGCGAGCCATAAAACTCGCCGAATCCTGTTTCGTTCCAATCCGACCCGTAAGAGTTTACAAACTTGATCCCGTACCGTGCGAGCGAATTTGCGTCGCCCTGTTCTGTGTCCAAAACCTCGAGCCCAAGAACCGCGTGCCTCCACCAAGGCAGGCTAAACGTAACGGGAATCGGATCATCGTCGATCATGCTTGAGATTGCTGCGTCAAGGTCGACGCCAATATCGATAAAATCAACTAGCCGGTTGCGTTTCCTGCTTTCGAGTACCTCTGCCGTGTTTTCGTAGCTTCGATCAATACAAAAGCCGTTCGGCCACGCGGACGCATTAGGTACGCCGCCTTGCTTCTGGATCATGTCGACGGCCTGCGAGCAAAATCCGCCTTGGTTTCTGTAGTTCATGCCAACGGCACCGATTGCGGTCGCTGAAAGCTCTGGTACTGGCGAATTGATACCCTGAAAAGCAAGTCGATTCATAACGCCCGCAACAACGGAATACGCCC
>WLWE01000845.1_pt1 | contig 25008 bp, 32 predicted proteins | sample 6718301 | NCBI WGS metagenome assembly WLWE01 (sample SAMN12718691, study PRJNA515312) | sponge metagenome | isolation source: marine sponge | host: Mycale hentscheli | place: New Zealand: South Island, Marlborough, Capsize Point | collected 2003-05-01 | reverse complement strand
CAGAAAGTAATGAAGCTGAAACGAATGAAGCCATAAAATTAGGTATTAACGTGGCCGCTGTTTTTTCTGGTGACTTACCTAATAAATATAAAGGCGCTCCTGTAGTAGACGGTGACAGCTCAGACCTTGTAATGCTTTACAATAAAGGCGTTATATTAGGCCTTAAGGCAAAAGGCAAAGCCAAAAAAGATACGTCTGGCTTTGTTATTAATACCGACCTACCTTTTTAATTAACTTAATTTTTTATACTATGTTTTTATACAAATTTACACTTACTTATTTTGACGGCAAGCAAAGAAACTACTTTAAATTTTGCACCTATCCTAAAAAAACTAAAATATACAAAGAAGCATTTAAGCTATTAAACGATAATAAAATTAGGCGCTACAGCTATGGCCCTGCAAAATAAAGCTTAAAAATTACTTATTTAAGGCCCTTTATTGGGCCTTTTTTTGTGCCTAATAATTAATAGACTTTTTTTATAACTTGTTGATAATTATATGTTGTAGTATTTGGAATTGTAGCAAACTCTTTTAAACCCCTTTTAAACCCGTCTAAGCCCTTATATCTATTGGCAAGTAGTCAGATAGCCTGCTCAGAGTAAATGCGGTAAATGGACGTAAAATGAGCCTTTGCCTTCCTTATTACCCCTCTTTAATGATTTCAAACCCTTTTGGTAGGGGTGGCCCAAACCCTGTGAATCAGAATCGGTTAGGCAAGTTAGAAAATATATTTGGAAATGGGTTTGTATTTGCAGTCAAGTAGCAAGCCCTTAAAGGCTTGCCCTTACTAATATACAGAAGGAATGGAGAGATGCACCCCCTATAACCTTAAATAAATAGATAAATGCTGGTTAAGTTGAATATTACTGGGGTGCTACAAAGGTTATGAAAGAGTCAGTAATGCAATTCTTAAGCAGACTTAGTGTACACGATCCAATAGGTGGTGTGCCTAAAGTGTAGAAGCTTATACAGATCTTCAACTGTTATACTAAGATAACTATAAAGTACCATTTTTGTTTTATGGTTTAGCTGTTATTTGCATATTATTTTCTTATAGTAAATTGATTATGTATAAGGTTTCTTTATGATAAAACAAAAAGCATAGAAATCAGTTATCATACTATATAGAAAATATATGGCAGTAACGAATGTAATGAGTACTGTTTAATTAGTATATAATATGCCAGTAGTAGAATTAGAAGTAAGCATACCACAAGACTTAAGTGCAATTAAGTTGCACCAGTATCAGAAGTATTTATCTGTTGCTAAGAATGTAGATGAGGGAGACAAGAACAATGAGTTCTTGAATCTTAAAGCACTTGAGATATTCTGTGGTTTGTCACTAAAAGATAGTTACAACTTGCCTGTCTCTATGTTTGAGTCAGTTCTTAAACAAGTAAGTGCTTGCTTTGAGGAAAAGACTGACTTAGTACAGAGATTTAAGATGACTGGTTCTGATGGTGTGACTGTAGAGTTCGGTTTTATACCGAACTTAGACAAGATGTCTTTTGGTGAGTACATTGACTTAGAGTCTTATATTACTGATTGGGATAATATGCACAAGGCTATGGCTGTTATGTACAGACCAATAGTTGCTGGTAAAAAACATCTCTATGAGATAGAGCCATATGAAGGAACAGAGCGATGGGCTGATGTAATGAAGGATGCTCCTGTTAATGTTGCTTTAGGGGCCATTGTTTTTTTTTATCGTTTAGGGAGCAAATTGTCAAGATATACGATGAACTCTTTACTGGAGGAGGAGCAGAAGAAGGGGAATACAGCCTTGAAAGAGGCTTTGGAAGAAAATGGGGTTGGTATCAGTCAATATATGGACTTGCTGGAGGGGATGTCCACAAGCTTGAGTCAGTCACCAAGATTTCATTACACACCTGCTTAATGTGGCTTAGTTTTGAGAAAGAGAAGAATGAGTTAGAAGCAAAGATGATAAAACAATCATATAATAAAAATAAATAATGACACAAGTATATGACATAGTAGATAAGTTAAAGGATCGTCTTAGGACGAATCCTAATGTATTTACTGTTACCTATGGAGATATTAGTGAAGTAGACTTGAATAAGACTACTATATTTCCTTTAAGTCACTTAAATATCACAGATGTGACCTTTGATGGGCCAGTAATGAATTTTACTATTCAATTACTTGCTTTAGATATTGTAGATTATAATAAGGATGCTCCTACTAAGGATGTGATTAATGGTAATGATAACTTACAAGACGTTTATAATAGTCAGTTGCAAGTAGTAAATGATGTAATTGAGCAGCTTAGAAGGGGTGATTTGTTCTCTGAGAGGCTTCAGTTGCTTGAGGCACCTTCAGCCACTCCGTTTAAAGACAGATTTGAGAATGAGTTAGCTGGGTGGGGAGTAAACATTATTGTTAGTATGCCTAATGAAATTAGTATCTGCTAATGAACTTAAGTAACCTACAGGCTGAATTAGTCAAGTATGGCACTTTGCTTGTACAGAAGTACAAAGCACAATTAAAGATTGATGGTACGCAAGCTACTGGGGATACTGAGAAGAGTTTAAATTATGTAGTTGATACTGCTGAGTTACAAATATTAGCTGATAAGTCTTTAGAGTACATAGACCAGGGTAGAAAAGCAGGAGAAGCACCTCCATTGTCGGCAATAGCACAATGGGCAAGAGCTAAAGGAATTAAACCAAGAGGAGGCGATGGGTCTTTTATAAAGTCAACAGCATTAACTGAGGTTTGGATGATTAAAAACATAGCCAAATCTATTGCAGAGAATGGAACAATAAAAAGGTTTGGGTACAAGGGTTCTGGTATAATAGACTTTGTGTACCTAAATCAAAAAGATGAAATGCTTAATAACATATTTGCTGCTTACGGCAGAGACGTACAAGAGGAATTAAATAGAATAGCAAAAACAAAATAACAATGTCAGTTAAAATAAACGCAAGGAGTCCTTACTATATAAAAGTAGAATACGCAGCATTAGCTACGGCAAGCTTGGACTTATTCATATGGACTGGACTTACTTCTGATAAGCCAGAAACAGTAACTTACACATTTACTAAGGCTTCTGTGTTAGATAACGAGTATGTTGTATTTGAGGTTTCTGAGTACATAAAGGACTTCTTAAATACAGAATACAATAATTACTCTACTGAGATTGTTTGGGTTTCTTGGGATTGGACTTCTTATAATTCTTCTGCTCAACAAATTGATAGTGGATCAAGCAACAATTACTTGGCTTGTAGAGGATACGGATATTTTGAGGAAGGAATAAATCCTCAGTTAAGCTATCAAGTACTACAATCAAATGATGTTATTTACTACAATATTAATCAGCCAATAGTAATTCCTGTTTGGGCAGAGGATATTCCTACGGTAAGTGTATCAGGTGGTTCATCTCCTACTTGGGAGATTGTAACTTCTTTCTGGGAAGCTTATGATGATTTTTGGAATGGATCTAATATACCTACTATAGAAATAACAGATAATGGAAACTCTAATCAAAAGATACAGTACATAGTTATAGATTCTCAGACAATAGCATCTAACGCTATAACAATTATCACGAGTGGAATAAATCCATCAGAAACAATAATAAGCCTTGTTGAGGTTTGCGAGCCTAAATATACTCCTTTAAATGTAATATTCTTCAATAAGTTTGGTGCTTTGCAGAACATTTGGATGTTCAAGAAGTCACAAACAAGCATAAACATCAATTCAGAGTCTTATAAGAGAAATATATTAAACACAGATACCTTATCGTACTCTACTACTTCGCATCAAATGAAAACATTTAATGCAAACGGAAATGAGTCTATTGCTATGAATACTGGTTATGTTTCTGAAGATTATAATGATGTTGTTAGGCAGTTATTATTATCTGAGGAGGTATGGGTTGATAACGGAAGCCAGGTGCTTCCTATCAAACCCAATACAAGCTCGCTCACATTTAAGAACTCAGTAAACGATAAGTTGATAAACTATACTGTTGAGTTTGATTACGCATACGACAAGATAAACAATATCCGATAGATGAAGCAAGACATCCAAATATATGTAGAAGGAAAGAGAATTGACTTGTTTGGCGATGAGTCTATTGAGGTTACTTCGTCTATTCAAGATGTCAGAGATATATCCAAAATATTCTCTGACTACTCTAAATCTTTTAGCATACCTGCATCTCAGACGAATAATAAGATATTTACGCATTATTATGATTCAGATTTAATTAATGGTTATGATGCAAGGTTAAGAATTAATGCAGAGATATATGTAAACCAAGTTCTATTTAGAAAGGGAACTGTTAGACTAAGCAAGGCTACTCTTAAAAACAACCAGCCTTATTCATACGAATTAGTTTTCTTTGGCTCTACTGCTACATTATCAAGGATATTAGGAGATGATAAGATAAAAGACTTAGATTGGACTAACTACAGCCACGAATGGACATCAAGTAATGTTTTACAAGGTATACAGACAGGTATAGCTGTAGGAGCTGATGCTAAGGCTATTGTGTATCCACTTATAAGCCCAAAAAATAGAATTATATTTGATTCTGATGCTGGATATACACCTATAGAAAATTATAGCAATATAGGTTCTGCATTGGCTGGTCAAGGATTGTTTCAACAAGATGTTAAGCCTGCGGTTAGATTGCTAAGAATAATTGAGCTTATAGAGAGTAAATACTCTCTTCCTAATGCAAATATACAATTCTCAAGAGACTTCTTTGGTACAGACTTATTTAATGAGTTATACCTATGGATGCATAGAGGAGACGGTCAAATAGAATACTCTGAAGAGGGTAACTCAAGGATTATAAGTAATTTTACTCTTGACTCTCAAGATATAAGTTGTGGTAATTACTACGCTACTTTTTATGAGGATTATTTTGAAGCTACTGCTGTAAATACTACTGTTTATAGTGGGTTAGATGAAAAATCATATGGAGCAAGACTAACAATAACACCAGACGATTTAACTGCTACTTACACATACAAAATAAAAGATTTAGTTACAGACCAAATCATATTCAGCGAAGAAACATCTGGAGAAGTTGAAAAGGAAATAACTTTAGACACAGATCAGATAGAGCAAGACTTTAGGATACAAGTTGAAATAAGCACAGAGCCTGGAAGTCCCATAACTACTTATTCTGCTGAATGGTTTATTCTTACTTTTTATGTTACAGATGGAGCGTTGACTTGTCAAAACACGCAAACATATAGTGTTACTGGACAGCCGATGATTCAAGAGGTTGTTATGGGAAACCAAACTCCTGACTTAAAAGTAATAGACCTTCTTACTGGGATTTTTAAGATGTTTAATCTTACTGCCTACGAAGAGGATGGTGTAATAGTTGTAGATACTTTAGATAATTTCTATGACACATATAATTCCTATCAAATTGACAAGTATATTGATGTTGATACTATTGATGTAGAAAGAGTACCTCTATATTCAAACATCAGTTTTAGATACGTTGATCCAGTAACTAAGTTGGCTAAGAAGTTTGAGGAATTAAATGACGAGAAATTCGGTAACGAAGAATTTAATGTTATAATTAACGACAATTACATAGATGGTACTGAGTACGGCATACAACTTCCATTTGAGAAAGTAGTATATGAAAAGTTAGTAGATGCTAATAATGGAAATCAAACAGATATACAGTATGGATTGTTTGTTAGTGAGAATGATGAGCCAATAAAAGGAAATCCATTAATATTCTTTAATGTAAATACAAATGTTAATTCAAGTGTAAATGCTTTTTATAGGTCTGCTGATGGTGTTACACAAAGTAATATAACCACTTATAACAGGCCAAGTAATGTTTCTGCCGATGGACTACAAACACTTAATTTTGACACAGAAAATGATGAGTTTGAATTGGTTTACAATGATAACTCACTATTTAAAAACTTTTATAATACATACATAGAAGAGATATTCAACAAGACAAATAGAATAACTAAAATAAACGGATATTTACCAGTAGATATACTTACTAAGTATCGTTTAAATGATAGATTTATATTCAACAGAAAAGAATATAAAATTAATACTATTACTACTAACTTAAACTCAGGTAAAACTGACTTTGAGCTTTACAATTCAATACCTAAACCAGTTGAGTTTGTTCCTCCTTGTCCAGCACCAGTATTAAGTGTTGTGAATTATGTTTCTGGATTAGAAGTGGATGTAGCTATAGTTTCTGACGAATCTTGTATAGACTCTGTTGTTGAGTGGTCACAAGCATCTGACTTCTCTTCTGGTGTCTTCTCAAGTGCTGACACTTGTTCAGCCACAAGAGACATTACATTGAATACCTATGGCACTTGGTACTTTAGGGCTTATATAAACTGCTTTGGATCTCAATCAGAATATTCTGACGTTATAAGCCAAGAAGTAATCACAGGAGACTCTTACACTTCAGAAGAATATACGTTTGATGCAGTAGCACAAAACGCTTGCGAGGGAACTCCAGTAACTTTATATAAAAACTCAACAGACGGATTATACTACGATAGCAACTCTGGAACTGGAAATCTAATCACAGGAACTTATTATGCTCGTTTTAATTCAATATATGCTTTTTCTAACGGTATAAGAACTTTCTTTGGATACTGCGAAGAATATACTGCTGAAATATACAATTACAATGCATCTGAGTCTTTTGTTTGTGATTCCCAAGACACAGTTACTTTATACTTAAACACAACAGATAATCTTTATTACAATCAACCAGATATTGCTGCAAGTTTAGTAGATAATAGTTTTTACTCTGATGGAACAAGAATATATAGCTTTTCTAATGGAGTTAAATCTGAAGTTGGATTCTGTAACTTATTTACAGCGGAAACTTACGCATACGATGCAAGTGAGTTAAATGTATGTGATTCAACTAACAATGTAACTCTATATATAGACTCAAGAGACGGATTATATTACGACTCTAATACTGGCTCTGGAAACTTAGTTACAAGTTCTTACTACTCTGATGGAAGTTTTGTTTACAGCTTCTTAAATGGGGTTAGGACTAACGAAGGAGAGTGTGATAGCTACACATTACAAGTTTACAAATACGACCCAATATTAGCAAATGTATGTGATTCTCCTGTAACAGAAAATCTATATTTAAGGTCTTCTGATGGATTCTACTATGACTCTGACAATGGATTTGGAAGCTTAGTTACTGGAAGCTATTACTCTTTAAATGATGCTGTTTATACAATGAACAACGGTGTTAGAACATATATACAAAATTGTGTTGGATGTGCTGGCGGAACATTGTTCTTTGTGAACCCAATAATAACAGGAATGAACGCAACACTACAAACAGGTCAAATATCTTATGGTACTGGAGAATGTGGAACTCCATTTAGTTTGTCTTTCATTTTGACTAATAACGAAGGAGAATGGAACTCTGCAAGTCAAGTTACAGATATACAACTATACGAAGGAGCCGCTAATGTTAGTTCTCAATATACGCTTTCCAATAGTTTAGTTGGAGATGTTATGTACATTACTATAAGCGGAAACTATCCAGACTCTTTTAATGATGGAGACCATACTTATCAGTTTAGAATTACTGCTTATAATGTAGAAAGCTATACAAGCACAATTACATTGCCTTCTACAAATGCAGTATCTCACGCAAGTGTTGATGTAACAGCTAACTCTGATTTACCTGCTTCAAGAAATAGTTCATTTACAAACACATTACTTGTGCCAGCTGGAGAAGATGGAGATGCTTATGAGTACACAATAACGTACACAGCAAACGAAGGTTATGAGTTTACTGGATTAGGAAACATTACTCAGCCATTAGTAAATCCAAGTGGAGTTGGTGTTTCTGCAACAACAGGAACCTACACAAGTAGTACTCTTACTGTAATTGTATCTGGAAACATACAAGCAAGTGATGTATCTGCAACAGTAAGTTACTCTGGAAGTGCAATAGCTGAGCCTGCTACAAGCGTAACATTTGAATTTAGATATGTTGGTCAATCTACTTGGAACGCAATACCATCTGAAGGCATTGAAGTTGGAGAAGGACAGAACGTAGAATTAAGAGCTACTCCAGACGGAGCTTATTATGTTACCGTAGGTAATACAGCATTAACAACATCAATTGATCCAGAAGACAATTACTCTGGAGATGCTGCCGTACATACCGTAACGATAGCAACTGGTTTAGCTGGAGGAGGAGACAAATCAAGCTTAGTTAGAGCTTATCCAATAGCATCATTAACATCAATAGGAAGCGTTAGATTTAATTACTTTGACTTATGATAAAAAATATAATAGACTTACTTAACACTTCTGACTGGTATGTTGGAGATGAGGACATAGATATAGCAAAAGGTAAATATGAGGCTCCTAAGAGCCTCAAGGAAATGAGAACAAGTATAAAACGTAACACATATAACAATGGCAAACGAGACTAACATTAAAGTACTAAAAATTGAACTTGATACTGGTACTGGAGAGTTAAAAGTAAATGGTTTAACTAAAAGTGTCAAGCAGTTAGATAAGTCTGTTAAAGATTTTGCCGCACAATCTAAAAATGCAGTCAAGAATGGATTAAATCCTATGATTGATAAAACAGGTTTAGCAGGTGCTACTGTTGTTGAACTTGGTAGAACCATATCCGATTCAAACTATGGAATCAGAGGTATGGCGAACAACTTATCTCAATTATCTACATTATTTATTACATTAATATCTACTACTGGTGGTTTTGTTAATGGAATGAAAGCTTTATTTAGTGCTTTAGCTGGTCCACTCGGTATTATTATCGCATTTCAAACTGTTATCACTCTTTTGGAGAGATTTAGTATGGAAAATGATAAGGCTAAAAAATCAGTTGATGAGCTAACTAAAAGCCTTGAGTTTCAATCCACAAAACTTGATTTCTTAGGAAGATTTGCATTAGGTTCCGCAGATGCTTTAGCCGCATTAAGAAGAGAGTACAAAGAATTAGATGAGTTTTTAAGTTCATTGCCAGAGGGTGCTGATCAGTTGGCTGAGAATATAAACTTCGCAATAAAGCAACAACAAAGATTATTAGATGTAAGAGCTTCTATTTCTAATATGACTAAGCAACTTACTGACGAAGAAAATAAGCTTTCTGAAAGTCAAAGAAGCGAACTTATATATGATTTAGTTGATGCCTATGAATTAGAAAGTGAAATATTAAGGCTTCTTCAACCTCAACAAGAAATAGGAATAGAACTTACCGCTGATGCTACAGATGCAGATAAAAAAAGAAAAGATGCTATTGAAGAACTTCTTAAGAAGTTTAGGGAGTTAGCCATACAAACCGCAAAAGATGATGCGGCAAGAAAAAAGTGGGCAGCTACAAGACTAAAAGAAGATATAAATGCTTTTTCTGTATTTGCTGAAAACTACACTAAAGATGCTGAGGCGAGAAGAAGGAATGAAGAAAGGGTAGAATTATTTAGGCAAGAAAGACTTGCTAAAGAAGCTGAATATGCCAAAGCTTTAGGAGCTATAGTTACAGGGATAGCAGACAATGTTGATGCTTCTTATCAAAAAGAAATTGATATTGAAAAAAATAAAACTACTGCTTTAAACAATCAACTTAAAGAGAGACTTGCTAATGAACAACTATCTGCTGATGAAAGAGCAAGAATACAATCTCAAATAGCTGCTAATGATGAAAAATTAAGAAAGAAGCAAGAGGAAATAGAGAAAAAGCAATTTAAAGCAAATAAAGCCGCTGCTATTGCTGAGGCAACTATAAGTACTTTTTTAGCTGCAAACAATGTTCTTGCTCAAACGAAAGGAGGTTCTGTTGCGAGAATAGCAGGTATGATTGCTGTAATAGGTACTGGTCTTGCTAATGTGGCTATGATTGCTAAACAACAATTTGTTTCAAGTCAATCAAATTTAAGTAGTGCAGGTGTTGGTGTTAATGCCTCAGGAGGAGGAGTGCAAGCTCCAGACTTTAATATAGTGGGGCAATCAGCAAGCAATCAAATTGCTGCTGCTGTGCAAGGTCAGTTTAAACAGCCTATAAAAGCATATGTAGTATCTAAAGATGTATCTACTGCTCAAGAGATGGATAGAAACATTATAGGCTCTGCAAGTTTAGGGTAATTAAAACAAAAAGGAAACTAATTAGTTAACATAGTATGAAAACAATTGAACTTTATATAGACGAAGAGAACGAGTTTAGCGGAATAGAAGCTATCTCTGTTGTTGAGAATCCTGCTATAGAAGAGGACTTCATTGCTTTAAAGAAGCACGAAGTCCAATTAGCTGAGGTAGATGCTGAAAAGAGAATCCTTATGGGGCCTGCTCTTATACCAAACAAAAAAATATATAGAACTAATGGCGAAGAAGAATATAATATTTTTTTTAGTGAAGATACTGTAAAGAAGGCTTCAGAGTTGTTTTTATCAAGAGGTAAGCAGAACAATTCAACATTAGAGCATCAAGTAGACTTACAAGGTTTATCTGTAGTAGAATCTTGGATTATAGAAGATGCTGATATGGATAAATCTAAGAAGTATGGTCTTAGTTTACCTAAAGGAACTTGGATGGTTTCTGTAAAAGTAAATAACAATGACATTTGGGATAACTATGTAAAAGAAGGTAAAGTAAAAGGCTTCTCTATAGAAGGATTCTTTGCTGATAAGTTAGATGGGCCAAATGAATCTGTAGAAGAAGACTTCTCATCAGATGAGTTAGATGCTATAGCCACTTTATATGACTTAGAAGATGCTATGCTGTCTTCTTATGGGGTGGAACTTGAGTCTTATAGTGACTATCCAGATGGTGCTGTAAACAACGCTAAAAGAGCTTTAAAATGGAAAAAAGAGAATGGGAGTTCTTGCGGAACTTCAGTAGGTTGGAGGAGAGCCAGTCAACTGGCGAGCAGACAACCAATAAGTCGCTCAACAATAGCAAGAATGGCATCATTCAAGAGACATCAACAAAACAAAGATGTTCCTTACTCAGAAGGATGTGGAGGAATTATGTGGGATGCTTGGGGCGGAAGTGCAGGTGTTAATTGGGCTATTTCTAAACTAAAGCAGATAGATAATGATTAACGGCTGGGAAATTAGCATAGGGTTCTACCCTGGAATATTATTTGGGGTAAGAAGCTACGATTATAATGAGACAAATACAACCGATCACGTTTTGTATTTGCCATTTGTAGATTTATGTTTAACAATATATAGAGAAGAGGATGCTTAATACTTCATATAAAGTACACGCACATCAAACTACTGATGCCAAAAGAGAGGCCTTCAATATAGAAGAGGGTGCTATGGTTACTACAGAAAGTGGTATATGGCAAGTCTATAATGGTGCTTGGAGAAAGTTATATCCACAAGCAGGTGAAGGAACAGGATTAGGTTGGACAAGGTATGATGATGACCAATATACATCTCTAAGTAAATTAAGCCTTGCTGATGGTGTAGAAATCACTTTACCTAACAATGCTGCAAACACTTACAGAAGCTACTCAGGTATTGATTACTACAATGGAACAACTAAAAGAGTATTAGCTGATAATTTAAACGATGTTTATATGTTGACTATCGCTTTTAAATGCTCAAGTGCAAATGCTAATCAGACTTTTATTAGACTACAGTTAGATGCAGAGAACGGAACACCTTATGAGAGAGTAGGAGTAGATATAGCGTTCCCTAAAGGTAATGATGTAGAACACGAGTTCCACCAAGTATTCCAATACTATGCAGACCAAAACTTTGTAGATAATGGTTCGTTTGTAAAAGTTACACCAACAGGTGGTACTGCTAAGATATGGGATGTCATTTACTTTATACAAAAAACACAATCGTATGCATAATAAAATGAAAGCTACTCCAAGTAGAACAAGCCCAAAGTCATCTAAGAGAGGATGCCTTTGTAAGAATGGAACTTACTCAACTAAATGCTGTAAAGGCAATATGATTAATCAAGGAATAGGAAGTATAACTAAAATCTCAGAATAATGTTTAAAGACAAGAAAAGCAAATCAAAGAAAGAAGAGGCTCCAAAGCCTCTGATTGAAAAAGTAGAAGTTAAAGAAACTAAGAAAGATGACGGAGTAAGAGTCATCACAAGAAGCAACGGATAGTTAAAAATATAACAGTTCGTTGTATTTCAGTTATCATAACATATTTAGTAAATAAATAAACCAATTAATATGAACGCAAAAGAAATCGTTGACAAATTCAAGGAGATTCTGCTTTCTAAGCCTGAAGAAGTAGCTGCTGAAGCTATTGAGGTTCAAGAAGAAGTAGTTTTATCCGAGCAGGAGCAAGAGGTTTTAGCTGAAGATATGCCAGAAGGTGCGGCAGAAGACATCGTAGAAGATGTTGTTGAAAGCGAAGACAAGTATGCTACCAAAGAAGAGTTGGCTCAAGCAATGGCTGAAATGAAAGCTATGTATGACCAAATTATGGAATCTATGAGTACGGAGGAGCCTAAAGATGCTCCTGCTGAGTTAGCTGATGAGGCTACTGAGTTATCTGCTCAAGAAGAAGTAAAAGAATTAACTCACTCTCCAGAGGAAGTAGTGGGTTCAAGAAATTTAAACTTGTATGCTCAAAAAAGAGCCGCTACTACATTTGACTTAGTATTATCTAAAATCTCTAAATAAACAAAATGGCAACTAACACATCTATCACTACTACTTACGCAGGTGAATTTGCTGGAAAATATATTTCTGCTGCATTATTATCTGCTTCTACCATTGAAAATGGTGGAATTGAAGTAAAACCAAACATCAAGTACAAAGAAGTAATCAAAAAGATTGCTACTGATGATGTACTTAAAGACGCAACTTGTGACTTTGACCCAACATCAACTGTTACATTAACTGAAAGAATCATCCAACCAGAAGAGTTCCAAGTAAACTTACAATTATGTAAGAAAGACTTCCGTTCTGACTGGGAGGCTGTACAAATGGGAGTATCTGCTTTTGATAGCTTACCTCCATCATTTGCTGATTTCTTAATCGCTCACGTTGCTGCTAAAGTAGCACAAAAGAACGAAACTAACATCTGGTCTGGAACTAACGCTACTGCTGGTGAGTTTGACGGATTAGTAACTTTAATGACTGCTGATGCAGACGTAATTGATGTAGTAGGAACTACTGTAACTGCTGCTAACGTAATTGCTGAGTTAGGAAAAGTTGTTGATGCTATCCCATCTACTTTATACGGAAAAGAAGACTTAAATCTTTATGTATCTCAAAACGTAGCAAGAGCTTACGTTAGAGCATTAGGAGGATTTGGAGCTTCTGGATTAGGAGCAAACGGTACAAACGCACAAGGAACACAATGGTGGAACAACGGTTCACTTTCTTTTGATGGTGTAACTATCTTTGTTGCAAACGGATTAGGAGACAACTATATCGTAGCTGCTGAAAAATCTAACTTATTCTTTGGTACTGGTTTATTATCTGACCACAACGAAGTAAAAGTTATTGATATGGCTGACATTGACGGATCTCAGAACGTGAGAATCGTAATGAGACTGACAGCTGGTGTACAATACGGAATCGGTTCTGACATCGTTCTTTACACACCTGCATAAGTAACACTTAAATAAAAACAAAAGGGTAGGTAAGCCGTAGAAGCCTGCCTACCCTTTTTTAATTAATCTATAAAACATAAAAACATATGGCCTGCGATTTATCATTAGGAAGAATTGAGCCTTGTAAAGATTCAGTAGGTGGTTTAAATGCCATTTACTTTGTAAACTTTGGAGACTTAGGTGCCATCACTTATGATGTTACCAATACTGATGTTATTGATGCGATTGCTGATACTCCTAACGCTTACAAGTATGACATTAAGGGGACTTCAACATTCACACAAAACATCCAATCAGATAGAGCTACTGGTACTACTGCTTTTGAGCAAGTATTAGAAATCACTTTAAAGAAATTAAGTGTAGCTGATCACAACGAGTTAAAATTATTAGCATACGGAAGACCTCACGTTATCGTTGAAGATTACAACGGAAACTACTTCTTAGCTGGATTAGAACACGGATGTGATGTAACTGGAGGTACTATCGTTACTGGTGGTGCGATGAATGAATTAAGTGGATACACTTTAACGCTTACAGGAATGGAAAGAGTTCCTGCTAACTTCTTAGGAGATACTCCTACGGCAGTTGGATTTACTGTAGTAGCTGGTTCTTAAACACAGTACTCTTAAACATAGAAAGGGGGAGGGCTTATGCCCTCCTTTTCTATTTAAAACAAAAAACATACTTTTCAGTTATCATAATATGATAAGATTATTACCAAGTACAGATGCTCAAACAATTGCAGTTATTCCAAGAGAATTTCCAACTGTTGACGTGTCTTTTGATAATATCAGCTTGACAATAACAGAGGATGGTACAAACAAGTCTGAGACTATTACGGACATTGAAGCAACGATTCCAGATAGCAATAGTAATTTTGTATATATGGATATTGCATTTAGTATACTATCTGAGGAGAACGCATATTATTTAGAGTTCACTAAAGCAGGCTCTTTATTTTACAGAGACAAGGCTTATGTAACAAGCCAAACTGATGACGAGATTGTTCACACTATAAATACTGACAAATACAATGAATATGTTGGTAACGGTGATGATGAATATATAGTATTATAATATGAAACACAGAAACATAACAATACAGCCAAAACAGAAGGTTCAAGGTTCTACAAGGATCGTAAACTTATCTGGATACCAAACACCAACTGTTAAGGAGGTTTATGGCAAAGATTGGGTTCAATATGGCGAAGACAATGATTACTTTGACAACTTAATAGATAAGTATTTAGGTAGTCCTACCAATGCTCGTTGTATTAACGGTATTGTTGATATGATATATGGCCGTGGCCTTGAAGCCACGGACTCTGATATTAAGCCAGAGATGTATACTAAAATGAAGATGCTCCTTAAATCAAGAGAGATTAAGAGAGTAGCCAATGACTACAAGATGCTTGGTCAAGCGGCAGTTCAAGTAGTGTACAACAAACAAAAGACAAGTATAGTAAAAGTACTACACTTTCCAATGGAAACATTGAGAGCTGAGAAGGCTAAAGACGGAAAGATTAATGCTTACTACTATCACCCTAAATGGGCTGAGATAAAGCCTTCTGACAATCCTAAGAGAATACCTACTTTTGGTTGTGGAAGTAAATCAGACCAAATAGAGCTTTACATATTTAAGCCTTACAGATCTGGATTCTATTACTATGCACCTGTTGATTACAATGGTTGTTTACAGTATTGCTCACTTGAAGAAGAAGTATCTAACTACCACATCAATAACATAAAGAATGGCTTACAGCCATCTTTACTGATTAACTTTAATAATGGTGTTCCTAATGAGGAAACTCAAGAGTTAATTGAAAGAAAGATAATGGATAAGTTTAGTGGCTCTTCTAATGCTGGTAAGTTTATTCTTACATTCAATGAGTCTGCTGAAACAAAGGCTGACTTAGAGCCAATACATTTACCAGATGCTCACGCTCAATATCAGTTCTTAGCTGATGAGAGTAGAGAAAAGATAATGCTTGGTCACGGTATTGTGTCTCCAATCCTTTTAGGTATTAAAGATAATACTGGTTTTGGTAATAATGCAGAGGAATTAAGAACTGCTTCTATCCTTATGGATAACATTGTTATTAGACCATTCCAACAAGCCCTTTTAGATGGGCTTGAGGACATCTTAGAATTCAACAACATCTTCTTAAACTTATACTTTGTAACATTACAACCTATTGAGTTTACAGAATTAGATAACATATCTACTAAAGTGAAGAGAGAAGAAGAGACTGGGGAGAAATTATCTTCCCAGGCTAAATTAGACTTCTCTGATGATGAAGGAGATGATTTATACGCTCAATTAGAAGAGATGGGAGAGGTAATTAGCTCTGATTGGGAGCTTATACACTCTGAAGAAGTAACTAACGACAATGAAGAGTTTGATTTAACAGCATTAGCAGTTACAGAGAGCGATTCTAAGGCATCTGCAAGGTCTTCTCAAGATAATTCGGGGTATAAGGTTAGATATGCTTATTCTCCTGTTAGAGAGTCTAAGAATAGCCGTAAATTCTGTATGCAATTAGAGTCTTTAACTAAAAAAGAGATTGTATTTAGAAAAGAAGACATCTCACAGATGTCGTTCAGAGGATTAAACAAAGAATTAGGTCACAATGGTCAAAACTACTCTTTATTTAAGTTTAAAGGAGGAGTAAATTGCCATCATTTCTGGGAAAGAAGGGTTTATAAGAAGAAAGTAAGTGCTGACACGGAAGTAGAGGCATCAGATGCTGTAAAAGATGGTTTTAACGAGCCTACAAACCCAAGTGAAGTACCAGTAAGACCTACTGATATGCCAAACAGAGGTGCATATCCTAAAACTAAGTAAATATGGCAGAGAAGGCACTTTTTATAACAATAAACGACCTAAAAAGAAAATCAATCATTGATGGGAATGTTGATGCTGATAAATTAATACAATTTATTGAAGTAGCACAAGATACTCATATACAGAACTACTTAGGAGGTAAATTATATAACAAATTGCAAGCTTTAGTGATTTCTAATGAGATTAATGATGCTGGCAATGTTAAGTATAAGAATTTAATTGACATTTATATAAAGCCTATGCTTGTTTGGTTTACGCAAAGTGCTTATTTGCCCTTTGCTATGTATCAGATTAGCAACGGTGGTGTATTTAAACATAGAAGTGAAAATTCAGAGACTATATCTGTTGAAGAGTTAAATTCTATGTTAAATAGGGTAAATGAAACCGCAGAGTTTTATACTCGTAGGTTTGTTGATTTTATGGGATTCTATAGCCAAGACTATCCAGAGTATAATGAGTCTACTAATGGCGAGATGTATCCAGATCGTGATGTGAACTTTCATTCTTGGGTACTGTAATGGATAAAAAGGAAATCAAAACATACAAGCCTAAAGCTTCAAACGTAAAGAAGTTAGATTTATTCTTAAATAAAATACGCAGTAACAAGGAAACACTTAAACAAGGCAAAATTAAATGGGATGGTTTTTAGCTATTTTACAACTAATAGGATGGGGAACTTCATACATAAACAGCAATTGGGGAAAAGTATCAGATAACGGTTTTGGTCAAGTATACGAAGAGTTAGTAACTCAATGGGAGTATCAAAACAATGGATGGGAAAACTATAACAACATTTGGACATAAAGAAATAATATGGCAACATTAACAGGAAAAAAGATAAATACAACCTACGATGGGTTATTAAAGACAGAAGACAATCAACCTATCTCTACTACTAAAAAGAAGGTTACTGATGGTTATGGTAACGAAACAGGTTTGTCTGTTGATAGTTTAGGTAATGTAGATGTATCTGATGATTTAAATGTTCTCGGTAATGCAGTAGTTACTGGTAGTACTACTGCAAACTCATTCATAAAAACAGGTGGTACTTCTTCTCAATTCTTAAAGGCAGATGGAAGTCTTGACAGCAATACTTATATTACTTCAGAGGCAGATACTTTAGATTCTGTTACTGATAGAGGTAATGCTACACCTAATGCAATATCTGTGGGTAATCTTACGGCAGTTAATACTACTGTAGAATCTATAGAAATTAACTACAGCTTAAAAGACCAAGTAAACAGTACAGGTAGTGCAAATGATATACTTACTTCCACAGGAACTGCTACAAGTTGGCAAAGCAAGTCTGATTTAAGTTTAATAGACGGAAGCGGTACTGCAAATAAATTACCTAAGTTTACAGATTCAGACACAATAGGTAATAGTATTGTTACAGACAATGGTACAGGTGTTGGTATTAATAATTCTAATCCTACTGAAATATTAGAAGTTTACAAAGCTGCTGACAACAGTAGATTTAAAATACAGAACAATACTTTTGCTTCTTGGGTTGGTAATGATGCCACAGGTTTTGCTATTGAAACAAACTTATTTAAGCCTATTACCTTTAAGCCTGCAGGTGTTACTGCTATGACACTTGATTCAAGTGGTAATGTTACTTTAAACAACAATTTATCTGTTAGTGGCTCTTTTAGTGATAGCAATAGTTCAACAGGAACAAGTGGTCAAGTATTATCAAGTACAGGCACAGGAACAGATTGGGTTAATCTAAATGAAATAGGCGGAGTAGACGGAAGCGGTACAACAAACTACTTATCTAAATGGACAGATGCAGATACAATAGGTAATAGTGTTATTTATGACGATGGGTCAAGAATTGGTATTGGAACGAATAGTCCGAGTCCTTACAAGTTAAATGTTAATGGAGATATATTTACTGAAAATATTACCGTAGGAGACACGAGTAAATCAGCAACATATGCTTATGTAATATCTTCTACAACAGGTCAATCACAATTAAGAATGGGTGATACCGATAGCGATGCGGGCGCTATTGTTTACAATAATAATTCTGACTTTATGCTTTTTAGAGCAGGAGCAGCTGAACGTATGCGTCTACATTCAACAGGCGATATATCATTCAGAGACACTTCAGCTAACGAGGCTTTTTATTGGGATGCTTCTACTGCAAGGTTGGGATTAGGTACTACCAGTCCAAGTGCTGCATTAAGTGTCACACACGCTACAACACAAGCAAGATTTGAGGGTTCTGCACAAGGTAATGTTGTCATTAGAAAAGCTGGTACAGGTGGTATGTCTTTATTTTCTAATGCTGCTGGGACTTTAGCTATTTACGACAATGATGCTATTGCAGAACGTATGCGTATTGACTCAAGCGGTAATGTAGGGATAGGAACGAGTAGTCCTGCTGCTAAATTAAATATTGAAGATACTTCTGCTTTTAATATGCTGCGTTTTAGCAATTCAAATGGCGGAACTGATGTTGATATGGGTGCTAATTCATCTGGAGATTATTTAATTAGAGCAGGAGGCTCAGAAAGAATACGCATAGACTCAAGTGGTAATGTTAAAGTAGGAACTATTGGTACGCAAACAAGTTCAACTTTTTCTTCAAGAAGAAATGGTGCCAACATTGAGTTTGGTCACGGAAACATAACAAGTGGCTATTACGGAACTATTGGTTCTTTTTCTAATAGTGGACTTCCTTATATTTCATTTAGTTGTGATGCAGATGAGTCTGGAAATACAGTTACTACGAGAGGATTTAAAGGTAACTTAATACAAGGAGATACAGCAGGCAGTTTAATTTTTTCACAAGCTACAAACGCTAACTCATCAGGTCAAGCATTAGAAGAAAGAATGCGCATAGACTCAAGTGGCAACGTAGGTATAGGAACTACTTCGCAAGGCGCAAAACTACACATTAGAAGCGCAAGTGATGAAATAGCAAGATTTGAATCTAATTCATCTACTCAAAATCTTTATATTTCTTTATATCAAAATGGCCAAAGAAGGTCTTTTATACAGCACCTTGATACTAATGACACGCTTTCTTTAGTTTCGGAATATGGAGATTTTAGGGTTTCGACAGGAACAGGAGGCAATGAAGCAGAACGACTACGCATAACCTCAAGTGGTAACGTAGGTATAGGTACGAGTAGTCCTGCTCACAATCTTACAATAGAAGATACAACTGATGCAATATTGCATTTAAAAGGCTCTGATTTAGGTAGGTTGTATTTTGGAGATGCGGCTTCGAATAATGTTGGTAGGATTCAATATTACCACATTGATAATTCTATGCAGTTTTACACTAATAGCGCAGAACGTATGCGTTTAGAAGCAGACGGAGACCTACACGTGGACGGCGATGTTATAGCATACTCAACAACTATTTCAGACCAAAGGCTTAAAGACGATATACAAACCATAGACAACGCTTTAGATAAGGTTTCTAATCTTAGAGGTGTATCTTATACTTGGAATAATGGGAACCGTAAAGGACAAAAAGATTTAGGTCTTATAGCACAGGAAGTTGAACAGGTGCTACCCGAGTTAGTAAGGGAAAAAGAAATGCCAATGATAGACGGCGAAACTTATAAAACAGTAGATTACGAAAAAATTGTAGGTGTACTTATTGAGGCGGTAAAAGAATTAAAAACAGAAATTGAAATATTAAAGTCTAAATAATATGAAAGCAAGATTAGAACAAGGAGAAGTTAAGCAATACGGCATAATGCCTAAAGCGTTCTTAACGGTAGCTGAATATTTACCTACTATTGAAGGTCATAATTTAGACCCTAACGGTGTATCGCTTCCATATATAGAAGGACAAATTGTTAAAGATGCAGATACGCTTTCAGACGACACTTTAAAACTATTTGGTTTCTTTGATTGCGTAGTACCAAGTTATGACTCAAGAATTGAAGAGATAGGCGATTTATATTTTAATGGCGAAATATTTACTAAAGATGTACAAGACAGGGATTTAGTTTTAACCATTGAAGAGTATAAAGAAAGAGTAATTAACAACTACGACCATACTTTACACTATGAGTTTTCTAAAACAGATTACCATTACATAAAGCAGCTTGAATTGGGTACTGAAATACCACAAGATGTATTAGACGCAAGGACTGCATTAAGAGCAGAAGCCGAAAGCATAAAAGCAGAAATAATGGCTTTGACTACTAAAAAAGATGTCCTTACGTATAACCTACCAAACTATATGATATAATGGCAGTACCTAGCAGCGGAGAATTAGAATTATACGGCGATATAGGAACTGAATTAGGCGTAGCACAAAGTAATGTTACTTTACACGGTATGTCTCAAACGGCAGGGTTTTCTACGCCCGATGCTATGTCTGAGTTTTATGGGTATAGCGCAGGTTCAAGTCTTTTAAGTACTGTTATATATACAGGTAATGCAACTGCTCGTTCTATAACAGGAGTTGGTTTTCAACCAGATTTGGTTTGGATAAAAAATAGAGATGCTATACAACATCACAATTTTATTGATTCAGTAAGGGGTAATACAAAATTATTATACTCAAGCCTTACTAACGCAGAGGCTACAACAACAAATCATATAACATCTTTTGATGCTGATGGTTTTAGTTTAGGTACTGCAACTTCAGCAAATGGTAATGGGAATGATATAGTTGCTTGGTGTTTTAAAGCAGGAGGCGCGGCAGTAACAAACACAGACGGCACAATAACAAGTCAAGTATCGGCCAATGTAGCAGGTGGGTTTAGTATTGTTACCTATACAGGAAATGGTGCTAACGGAACAGTCGGACACGGTTTAGGAGTAACTCCTAATATAGTACTTACAAAAGCTAGAACAATGACTTCAAATTGGTCTTTTAATGGTAACTACGGCGGGCTTATTTATGGCACCAATAAATTTGCACTTAATCTTTCTGCGGGTTTAACGGCCGACACAAATGAAGTTTTAGCAGCAAATAGCAGTACATTTACTGCAGGCACAAGTAGCGCGGTTGGCCGTAACGGAGAGGATTATGTAGCTTATGTGTTTGCAGAAAAATCAGGAATAAGTAAATTTGGAAGTTACAATGGAAACAATACGGCAGGTAATAAACAAACAACTGGTTTTGAGCCATCTTTTATAATATTTAAAATAACAAATCAATCAAATAGATGGTTTATATTAGACAATAAAAGAGATGCAAACCCGCACAAAAAATGTTTAAATGCCTCTTCAAGTGAGGTAGAATTTTCTAATTCAGCAGGTGTTAATTTTCTTTCAGATGGATTTGATTTTCAAGGAACATCTTTAAATAATACTGGTTTAAATTTTACCTATATGGCATTTGCTTAAATAAACACTTAATAATAAACAACAATGAAAAACTGGACAATTTCTAGCGTAAAAGCTAAAGTAGAACAAGATGGATTACAAAACGTAATTCACACAATCCATTGGAGACTTGGTAAACAAGATGGCGAACACTATGCAGATGTATATGGTTCTAAGTCTTTAGCAGCGCCAAGTGCTGACAATTTTATACCTTCCGAAGATGTTACTTTAGAAATGGTAAAAGGTTGGTTAGAGGCTTCTTTTGAAGCAGAAGAGTTAGAAGCATTAGAGGCTAATTTAACTGCTCAATTAGATGCTAAAACAAACCCAACAGACGTAGAATTAAATTTAGTATAACCCTTAAAAATTAGTAAAATGGAAAAGAAAAAAACACCCATTACTATTGACGACAAAGAGTACTTTTACGAAGACCTAACACAAGAGCAACAAACTATTGTAAACCACATTTCTGACCTAAGTAGAAAAATAGGCAGTTCAGAGTTTAACCTACAACAACTAAACTTTGGTAAGCAAGCGTTTGTAAATGCTCTTAAACAATCTTTAGAGGAAGTAACAGAAGAGTAAATTAAAAAGGGGGCTGCAATGCCCCCATTTAAACTATGACACTTGACAATAAAATATCATTCATTAGTGGCTTTGTATTTACTGCCCTATCAACTGTAAGTATTATGGGAGTAGCACAAGCCGCAGTAGTTGGTCTTGTCGGTGGTTTCTTTGGTCTATTAGGAAAAGAATTATTCTATTACTTGAAAGGCAAAATTAATGGGAGAAAATCTACCTAAGCTAAATGACGATGCAGGAATATCAATTAACATTAAATGGCTAATACAGATAGTTATATTAGTTGGTAGTGCGGTATTGTTGTATTCACATTTAGAGGGCAGAATAACAGACACAGAGAGCGAGGCAAAGGCACTAAGATTTAATCAAAATACTTATGTGTTTCCAGACATTAGAGTTTTAGAAAGTGAGTTGTTAGAAATAAAACTTGAAAGGGAAAGAGTAAGAAAAGATATTAAACGACTAAACGAGAAAATAAATGAGCAAGATAATTGAGTATTTTATAATTAAGTACATAGACTTTAAGATATGGATACACCAAAAGAAAAGAGGTTCTACTTGGGATAAGTTTCAGTACAGTATTTTTTGGATGGTTATATTGATTTTAACAAGTATTTTATTAGGTAAGATAATATGAAGTATTTTAAACTTTCTGAGTTTGATAGTCCTGATATGGTGGGAAGTGGTGAAGCTATGGATAAAGAGTTTTTAAGTAAACTTGACCAAGCACGCTCTCTTGCTGATACACCATTTAAAATAACAAGTGGGATAAGAAGTGAAGCCCACAACCTTAAGGTTGGTGGGGTTTCTAACTCAAGTCATCTTTTAGGATATGCGGCAGATATAGCTTGCAACAATAGTATATTAAGACACAAAATACTTACATCACTAATTGAAGTAGGATTTAACAGAATAGGTATTGCAGATACATTTATTCACGTTGATAATGACCCAGCTAAACCAGAGAATGTAATCTGGACTTACTCTTAAACACAGTAGCCTCTTAAACACAGTACCCTAAATGACAGATAAAAAACCATTCAGAGACACTAAGCTTGGAAAGTTCCTTAAGGGAACTGCACCAAGCATTGTTGAAACCATAGGTGATGTATTACCAGATAAAGGCATATTAGGTATCATAAAGAACCTAATAGACAAAGATGATAATATGTCTGCTGATGATAAGATGGAGGCTCATAAACAGCTTGTAGAGCTGTATGAGCTTGAAGTAATGGATAGAGATTCTGCCAGAGACAGAGAAGTAAACTTAAGAAAGTATGGTACTGATTGGATGTTTAACGCTACAGGGATTGTAGGATTATTAGCATTTGCATTCTTGGTTTATACTGTGGTTACTACTAATGTGCCAGAGGGTAACAAAGAAATCTTTATACATATGATTGGTATCGTAGAAGGTGTTGCACTCAGCATTTTTGGTTACTACTTTGGCTCTGCTGTAAAGCAGAACAAAGAATAACATAGTTATCCCCTATACAGTTGGTTCTTTATACTGGGCTGCCTCGCTTTAGGCTCGTCAGCTACTTTGTTGGAACTATTATTATATAGGCGAAGTTACAGGTTTTATTTTTAATAATCAAGTCTTTTACTCATTTATTTATTAACAACTGTTAAAAACTATATTATGTATATATAAGGTATATGTGTATATTTGATGTATGATTAATAAGGAGGAAATATTAAGAATAGCGGCAGACTATCAAAAGACAGTTAAAGAGCGTATTGACCAACTGTTATTTGAAGATGCTAATATGTACACCAACTTAGGAAGCGATAGTACTAAGGCGGATAAAGAAGAGGTAAAAAAAAACAGTAGAGCAATTTACAGAGCGATTAAGGACTTAGATGAATCCACAGGTAAGTTGCTATTGCAACACCAAGATGGATACTAAAGAATTAACACCAGAAGAGAGAAAGAACATTGAAGGTCTTAATTACCTTACTTGGGATATGTTTGATAGTCCTGGAGAACCAGGAAGCGGATATAACTTTATGGAAAGGGAGCCAGTTCTGATATTAGATCAGATAGTGCATAAGACAAGAAGGTTCTTAAATGTAGAACTTGGATATGTTTCCAAGACATACGCTGATAAGAATAGCTTTCCAACTAAAGATAGTCATAGGATTGGAAAGGCGGTAAGACTAAGAATAGTTGGGCCACGCAAAAGAATGGCTATTATAAAAGAATTAATACTCTTCGGAGTAGAACGTATAGCAGTAAACAGAGAAACCGTTTACTTTGATACAGATGATCTCAAACCCCCACAGTTTGCCTTGTGGACTTGAATTTCCCTTTTTCCCTTGTTATTGTTAGTGATGGCCCCTCTTTACGGAGGGGCTTTCTGTTTTATAAATGTTAAAGTTTTGTTAAAGGCTTGACTGGTATTTTATAATTGTATATGTTTGTAGGGTATTAATCAAATAACAATAGCATATGAGCAAATTAGTAGAACCGTGGTGGGATTGGGGATTAAATCCCATCACAGGAATGAGAACAGAAACAAGAGGTGATAGCCGTAATGGTACAACTCAAGACGAAAGAAAGTACAGTAACGCATATCCAACCTTAGAAATTAAAAGCAAATGAGCCACGATTTATTAAGTTACAAAGAAGCAAGAATTGAAGCACTCCTAAATAGAATAGAAGAGCTTGAATTAAAGAATGAGAAGCTT
>WLWE01000840.1_pt1 | contig 25091 bp, 19 predicted proteins | sample 6718301 | NCBI WGS metagenome assembly WLWE01 (sample SAMN12718691, study PRJNA515312) | sponge metagenome | isolation source: marine sponge | host: Mycale hentscheli | place: New Zealand: South Island, Marlborough, Capsize Point | collected 2003-05-01 | reverse complement strand
CTCAATGTCTTGAACTCCTCCTCCGAAAGCTACTGCCCCAAGCCGTCAATCAGCCTTAACCAAGAAAAATTGATCCGATATTTTCAACAACTGAACTAACTTCTCATGAATTCAAGAAGATTCTACTCTCTTAGACCATCGCATGAGTAGCCGAATCAGCCTCTACCTCCTGCCAATCAGATTCATCATCTATCATCACTGATCGGGCTGATGTTCCAAAAAAGGAATACATAACTGGCACGAGAACAAGAACTATCAATGTTGTAGCCGCCAAACCAAAGACCAGCGACGTTGCCATCGGCACAAGAAATTGGGCCTGAAAACTTGTTTCGGTCATCAGAGGGAAAAGGCCCCCTATTGTCGTTACACTCGTGAGAAAAACAGGCCTGAATCGCAGTCGTCCGGCCTCACGAAGGGAGTCAAACAATGGCATGCCAGCCCGGATACGATGATTAATGAAATCTATTAAAACAATGGAGTCATTCACAACGACACCAGCGAGAGCGACAAGACCAAACATACTAAAAAGAGTAAGTGGCATGCCAAGCAAGGCATGACCGAACACAGCTCCCGCACATCCAAACGGTATAATTGCAATGATCAGAAGTGGCTGGAAATATGACTTAAACTCCATCGTGAGAAGAACAAACATCGCAAATAGAGCAACAATAAAACCCACCCCAAGGCTTCTGAGGCTTTCTTGAGTTTGCTCCTGTTCCCCCTCCCATCGGACGCTCACAAGTGGATATTCTGCCAACAAATCTGGCATCAGTCGCTTTTCCATATCCCCAGTAATCTGGCCGCTTGTTAGCGAACTCTTCGCGACATCGATATCAGCAACAACGGTTATAGATCGTTTCTGACTCAATCGATTAATTTCTGAGTAACCCCGTCTGATTTCTATCTCAGCTAACTCATCAAGAGGCCGCTTGACACCGTCGGGACTCGTCACACGAACATCATTCAGTGTCGCAACACTTCGGCGTTCTTCTTGTGGATATCTGACCATGAGCTTTACTTCATGACGACCTCGCTGAAGCCGCATTACTTCTTCGCCGTAATAGCTGGCCCGGACAGTACCAGCCAGATCTGCAAGAGAAACGCCCATCGCTTCAGCTTCTGGTTTCACACGGATCTGATACTCCCATTTACCAGGCCGGGAATCATCGTCGATGTCGATAACGCCAGGATATTGAACAAGCCACTCCTTGCACCGCTCAACGGCCTCCTCCAACTGACGAATAGACTCCGGGTCGCTCCGAGACAAGAGCTTAAACTCAACAGCCTTCCCGCCGGGTCCAATATTTTCCGTTCCATAAACAAGGCTTTCCACGCCAGGAAAGCTACCCGCTGCCAATCGCCAATCACTTATAAACTGCTCGCTTGTGACATCTCTACTTTCACCATCAACAAGTTCAATTGCTACAGCTCCTACATGGCTCCCACTAACCCGAGCATCTGGACCGACCTCACCCCGGGCAGCCACTTGCCCTACTGAGCGATGCACGAGACGAACAATCGAATCACTCGAATTCGAGAGTTTCTGTCCCGTTTGGAAGGCGGCTTGTTCGATTCTGCGAGTTGCTTCATCCGTCACTGTTGATGGCGTTCCATCTGGAAATGTGACCTTTGCCAGCAAACGATTTGCATCAATCTTTGGAAACAATGAAAACGGTGTAACACCACTCCGCACAAGTGCTACAGCAATCATGAGAACACTGACAGCAACTGCCATAGTGCTCAAGCGATTCGCTAAGGCAAGATCAAGGAGAGGGCGGTAGCAGGTTTGCACCACCCACTGCAGGCCTCGGTCACACCCTTTCTGCAGCCACGTCAATACAGGCAAAAACACACGAAATGGGAAAAGCAGCCACCCAAGTACGGTGAACACGAGACCCTTTTCATGAGAAAGGTGGCCAGGAAGGACAAGTAAGGATTCACCAAGAGACATGATCAGTGCTGTGATGAATGCGAAGGGCATCACAGCAATAAATTTCCCCATCACTCCGGAAACAAAGCAGAGTGGCAGAAACGTAATGACTGTAGTGGTCACGCTCGACACAACACTTGGCGCTACCTCAGCAGTTCCGTCGACGGCAGCGGTGACCAGCTTTTTCCCGAGCCGACGATGACGCTCAATATTGTCACTCACAACGATCGCATCATCGACCACAATGCCAATCGCCATAAGAAAAGCAAACATCGACAGCATATTGAGCGTCTGGTCTGTTAGAAACATCAGGCCACCGGCGCCCAGCATGCAAAAAGGGATACCTAAGGCGACCCAAAAGGCGATCTTTAAATTAAGAAAAAGCGACAATATGACAAACACGATGAGGAGGCCCTGGGTGCCTGTATTCACAAGCATTTCAAGTCGATCACGAACATCGATTGATTGATCTGCCCATGTCACAATCTGATACCCTTGCGGTAGCGACACCTTGGCAACGTAAGCATTAACTGCCTCCGTCATGGCGAGCAGATCTTCACCGGAACTCCTATCGATGGACACAACCATTCCTTGCCGACCGTTGATTTGATTCGTTGCAGTAATATCTGCGAAGTCATCTCGAACCGTCCCCAGGTCACCTACCGTTAAAACGAGGCCATCGGGCAACGTAACCAAAGGAAGAGTGGCGATCTCATCTCCAACGTATCGCTTGTTTTTTCCTCGTAATAGAATCTCACCACTCTCACCACGAATCGTTCCACCGGGTAACTCAAGATTCTCCCGACGGACGATATCAGCAACATTCCGCAGTGAAAGCCCATACTTACGAAGCATTCTTTCTGAAATCTCAATATCGATTTCGTAATCTCTTGCTCCTTGAAGATTTGCAGCCGACACCGCTGGTAAGGCCAAGAGGTCATCCCGCACAAGTTCTGCGACATCGCGCAACTCAGATTCCGAGACACCACCAGCAACTCGCGGTGCCAAAACACCAACTTTAATTGCAGGATTACGAAGAGTCACCTGCTCAACCTTCGGATCCTCTGCAAGTTCGGGAAGACTTGGGATACGCTCGACCTCCGAGCGAATTTCACTGAGCACCTTCTGCACATTTTTCATGCCAGAATCGAGTTCGAAAACACAGAAACCTACTCCTTCCTGTGCGACACTCGTAAGTTTTTTTATCCCGGAAACACTGCGACACGCTTCTTCAACTTTTTGGCATATTCCCTCTTCGACTTCTTCCGGCGTCGCTCCGGGGTAAGGCACAGAGACAAGGATTATCTCAAGCTCAAATTCCGGAAACACCTCTCTTCGCATACCGGCAAAACTCATTGCTCCCACAATGAGAATTGCCACAACCAGCGTATTCATTGCTGGCATATTATTGACTGTCCAAGAGATCAGACTGCGCATGAGGGCTTTTCACTTACCTGATTGGGGAGAAGCAGATGATGGACTGTCTTTTTGTTGATCAGGCGCGTCTTTCTTATCACCATGAGACTCGATAGCATAATCGACGACCAGCATATTCGCTCGCGGATTCGCAATCTGACTCAACACTATTTGGTCATCCGGCTGAATGCCGTCTGCAGTTGATTCAAAAACCGCTCTTCCCGCAGACACCTGGACAAGTGGTGGTTGAAGAATCATCAACTTTTTGTTCCTTACAGCCCAGACATCTCCATTTGGTCGTAATGCCTCACACGGAACAGACACCAGTGGCTGATTCGTTTCAACCTCGACCTGAACATCAACAAACATTCCACGGAGAAGTGATTTTGGTGCACCGGGGGGGAGATCTGGTAGCGCTGACCCATAACGATCAATTGCCTCAACATCAGTCGGATCGGACACAAGGACCCTGCAGGGAAGCGTTCGCGTTCGCGACTCCAAACCTTTCCCTTCCTGCCTTTCGAGAACGCCTTTCCAGCGATACTGACGCTTCCCTATTCGGTAAATAACCGTCGCTGGCGTATCAGGAAAATCATAAGGAGACATCTCTGGTGCTTGACGACTGTCGCTCCAAATTCGTGACACATCATCCATCTGCAAACTCACTCTCACCTCGGCCGCACTGGTATCCTCAATAGTGACCAGTGGACTTCCTTTGCTAACAAAGGATTCTGCCTCAACAATTTCTTCAACAACAATACCACTCACGGGAGCAGTTATGCGTGTTCTCCCAAGATCAAGTTGGGCTCGCTCGAGCATTGTTTCAGTTAGCGTCTGACCTTCGTTTAAACGAATACGACGCTTCGCAAAGACGCGACGCTGGCCCTGCAATGTATTTAGATTGTTGTCAGCCGACAGTTCATCTCGTAAAGCTCTCTCATAATCTGCTTCAGTCACAACCCTGTCAGATTTGAGATTGTTTTGTCTCACAACTTCGCGATGAGCAAGTTCAACTTGTCTTTTTGCAAGTTCCACGGACTGAACATTCTGATTAATCTCTTCATCAATTTCCTCAATCGATAATACTGCCTGCTTTAATTCCTGCTTTAGCCGCCGCACTTCAAGTTCGTAATCACGAGGGTCAATTTCAAGAAGCAGCGTACCTTGTTCGACATACTCCCCACTTTGAAAGGCTTCTGTCTTTTTGACAATTCGCCCGGAAACTTCAGCCGAGAGCGTTACTTCACGCAGTGGTACAACGACTCCATCAAAATCAATCTGAAAAACACCAGGCTCACGAACTGCTGGCACTGTCTGAACAGCCGTCGCCGTAACACCTTCAGCGGCTATTCGTGGTGGTGGTGGCTGGCTTCCCATTGCCATAAAAGCAGCTACTCCGCACCCAAGAATGAGCAAAGGAATGATCCAACCAATAATAGTCCGAAGCGTTGTCATTTTAAGGTAATTCTCTCAATTACTTTTTACGTCTTGGTCACTCGGTCCTGATGCAGCACTGAGTGATTGATTCAGTAAGACCTCAGTTGGTAATGGCGGATGTTTCCCAAGAGCGGCTAAGCAAAAAGATGTGACATAATCTGCAAGATCAACTGGATTATGAAGATTTTTTATTTCATTTGACGGAATAAGCATGCCAACGACATCACCAGCAGCACGATACAAAAAACATTGCCCCACAACGCTCAGGCCAATACGACGTACTTCGGGAGGTGACATTTCACCGTCTGTCAATTCATCAAGAATCGAACACAGAACTGTAAAGTGCGGCCGTATATAATCTTCGACAAGTTCCCTGCACGCATCGGTCGGGTGGAGTATTTCGCGAAGCATCAGTCGAACCTGCCAGGGAGGATGATCAAAACCAAGCATTCGCTGAAGCATATTGCCAACGAAGTCACGGAGTTTCTTGACTGCCGCGGTACCATCGACCCATTCAGGGAGTGGGAATTGCTGAGATCGTTCCTCATGAGCATGCCTTACACTCTCAATGTAGAGCCGGTGCTTATCCCCAAAGTAGTAATTGACTGCCGCAACATTCACTGTCGCCAGCGTGCAGATGTCTCGAATAGTCGCAGCCTCGAATCCCTTCTCGGCAAACTCCTGACCCGCTGCAGATAGAATTCGATCTCGTGGGTCATCGTGCACTTCGCTTGCGACTGAACCCGCTTTTGGAACACTTATTGATGCCATGAATCACCGTTTGAAACGACTGTTTGAATCTATTGTATCCTCCAAAAAAGCGTTGACGAGAGCAAAGTTTTCGGAAAATTGGTACAGTTCGGACGGTCGTTTCTCCAAGGAAGGGTAACGCAACATGGCGGGATTCGTTCGAGCGATATTTTATTTTCCTGCAATTGTGCGTGGCATTTGGGCCACATCACGGGATTGTTCGGAAGACTAAACCTTGCTTTCTTTCTGCTCTCAGGGGTTCGTAAGCAGGTGCCCAAGCAGGTTTTTGTTGAACGCATGCACCACGAGCCGTGCTTCGTTCCGGCCAAGCCCATGAGCCTCAGTTGTGCAGAACTCATGGACACACAGACTCAAGAACTTCTTGGGCTGCGAGCCGGCCAGCAACAAGAGCGCCGTTGATGGAAGAAGTTGTCAGATGATCACCGCACAGAAAAAGTCCTGGGGCGAGATGACTTGATCGTGGCCTTTGTCGTCTTGCTAGCGGAGTTTCAATCGGCAGGGCTTTTGGAACCGTGACTGTTGACAGGTGTCTCCATAGTTTGACATCAGGACCAAACCACACCTCAGCTTGTTTACGAATTGCATCTGGAAGTTGATTATCTTCACCTTCCCAATCACTCCGAACTGAAACATAGATCAGGTTTTTTCCATCAGGTGCATAGCCCTCGGTAACAGCCGATGGCACAGACAGATTATCAATTGGCCCCACAGCAACTGGTTCGGCAGAAACAACCAGAGTTTTTCCGCAGGAAGGCTTTTTGGCACACTCAAAAGCCACAAGGCGGGCGGCTTTCCACGGTTGAGGTTTCCATTCAGCTGAAACACTCTCTGGTAGGAGAATTGGATTTGCTACTGCGGCACTCGAAACAATAATCGAGTCAGCACGAAACCGACGCCCATCTGCAAGAACTACATCGCCCCCCCCATTTGAAGAATAATTAATGCGCACGACTGAAGCACGAGTCTGCAGAGAACCAGAAGGCAGTTTTTGAGCCATTTGCTGAGGGATAGCAGACATGCCACCTGCGGGAAGACATGCGCGACCACTGGAAAACATCGCAAATGTAAATTTAAAGACTGTCGCTGCCGTCGTGAGATTCCTTTCAAGAAAGACGCCACCGAAGAATGGCTCAAAGAAAAACTTGATAAAATCCGATGAAAAGCCTCGCAAGACAAGTTCTTCGCGTGTCGTTTTCTCTCCACGTCCAGAAATTGAAGAAGGATCAATTTCACCTCGCCGTACACCAGCCAGAACCTGGCTTCGCAACCAGGCAATCCGCAAACCATCACTCACACCAACTGCACCTGACAACACTGAACGAATTGCTGAAAAAGGTCGTCTCCACGGATCACTTACCGGAAACAACCTGCCACGATGTGCAACAAGTGCTCCGGGTTCAAAGGCCCCGAAGGTGAGCGATGCATAATCGAGAAAACGCTGACCTTCCGCATAGGAATCCAGGTACACCTGAAAGCCACGATCAACTCGAAAACCATCGATGGTATCCGTGGCCACTCGTCCACCCGGAGCATCAGATGCCTCAAGGACGAGTACGGACTTGGAAGCCTGAAGAAGCGTTTGGGCGCAAGCGAGCCCGGAAAGACCAGCTCCAACAACGATACAATCAACGTTTTCCACGCGTCACATCCAGAGATTGTAAAACACTGCCCTCGGGCCTTTCTTCAGCGGCCCTCACAGCGGACGCACGATTGACTGGCTCCGCCAATAATCAAAAAGTGTTTCTATCGAATTGACGCCTCCGCCCATGCCGCTCTTGTGAATTCCACCGTACGGCACCCCTTTGGCAAAAACATTGTGGGAATTAATCCAACTATTCCCGGCGACCATTGACTCAGCAACCCGCGCTGCTCGCCCCAAATCAGTCGTCCAAACACTATTGGCAAGACCGTAATCTGTGTCGTTGGCAAGCGTAATAGCCTCTGACTCTTCGTCAAATGTAGTCATGAATGCAACAGGGCCAAAAATCTCTTCCCGTGCCGCCACATTACCAAGTGAACCACTTAACAAACATGGCTTCACATAGAAACCATTCCGTCCAGCTACTTCAGCTGCTCCTCCAGGAACCACAACGTCAGCACCTTGAGCAACACCTTTTTCGAGATAACTCAAAACTCTGTCTCTTTGTTTTGAATTCACAACAGGACCCATCGTTGTCGTGCCATCGAGCTGGTAGCCAACATTGACATGCTGCATTTCCTGCCTGCAGGCATCAACGAAATCATCGTATATTGATTGGTGAATCAGCCACCTGGTTGCATCACAACAAACCTGCCCAGTGTGGAACGTAATTGCTCCCACAAGTTTCTTTGCCGTTGCCTCAACATCAACATCTTCAAAGACTACCGCAGCGCCCTTACCCCCAAGTTCGAGTTTGACAGGAACAAGATTTCGGCCACAGGACTCACCAACCAACCTGCCCACCTCAGGGGAACCTGTGAAGGACATCCGCTGAATGCCGGGATTGGCAGACAAAGCTGCTCCGGCCTCACTCCCTAGACCTGGAACAACATTGACAACTCCATCAGGCATGCCACTCTCACGAGCTAAACGAGCGACATAAATTGATGAAAGAGGGGTGTCTTCAGCAGGCTTAACAACAACCGTATTCCCTGCTGCCAGAGCAGGCGCTATGCCCCAACCCATAAGAAGAATTGGAAAGTTCCATGGAAAAATAAAGCCGCAGGCACCCCATGGACTTCGGAGCGTCCACGCTTCATGTCCAGCTACAGCAAGTTGGTTGCGTCGCTGAACATTCTGCGCCATATCTGCAAAAAAACGAATTGATTCAACAAAGTTTTCAACATCCCCCAGAGCATGAGCTGGCAATTTACCTGCATCAATTGCCTCAATTTGGGCCACAACGTGTTTTCGTTGCTCTACCAAGTCTGCGAACCGATGAAGCCGCACGCCACGGTCATTCGGAGCTAGCGTCGACCAACCGGATTTCTTGAATGCCTCATTTGCCTTGTCAACACTTTGATTGACATCAGCCGCAGTGTAAGCATGCACCTCGGCAAGCACATCACCGCTGCCGGGATCACACGATTGGAATGTTTTGTCTCCCGAGCCGGACCAGTCTTCACCACCAACAACACCAGAGATGAGTCCTGCTGACAGGTATGATTCAACTTCAGGGAGTTTCGTTGCCGTAGCTGAAGCCATAATTCGTCTCCAAGTTCTTGATGGGTCAGTATTTCTCGAAGGGTTAAAGCACGAGATCTATTCTACTTAATGAGTTCCGCGATTCGATCCTCTTACAGCATACCCGCGCAATTGCTGATGTGTCGTGATGAGCGGTTTATCTGATCCGGCTTGGAACTGCATTGCCCCATATTCTGAAGAGGCATTGCGTCAGTCATGGCTGGCAGACATCAGCCCAAAAGCCGCTGAACCCAACGTGCAGCAGCAAGGCCACTTGATGCTGCAGACTCAACTCGACCACCACCAAAGGCATCGCCACAACAAACAACCGGAGGCTTGTTCTGCACCGCAATCATTGGTGCTTTAAGCGGTGAAACAGGAAATGCATATTTCCATCGCTGAAGCGACGTCGCACGAACCTCATCGGACGCTTTCCCATCAATCCAACGATGCACTGCTTCTATGAGTTTATCTTCTACCTGGCTTGGTTCAGTATCAAAATGCTCTCTACTAAATTCGGCGGTAGCTTGAACCGTGAGGCTCGGAACGGGGGATATTCCTTTTTTATAATTGTCACCAATCCAGGCAACCGGGCCAGAGCAAACTTCGAGACCACCAGGGTCAGGCAGAAGGCTTGGCTTCGCTAACCAAAGCATAAGGGAAAAGCAGGGAGAATACTCCACCGATGAAAGTGCTTCCCACACCTCCGGGTCGACAGCGGGGGGTCGCAGTCCACCAGAATGAAATATTTCAACCGCTTGAGGAACAGGAGCGGTGAGCACAGCGGCACGAGCCACAACGACTTCGCTGCTTTCACAATGGAGGTGGACTGCATTATCTTGAACACTGAGGGAACGAACACGAACTTCTGTCTTCACTGGCTCGGGTAGTTGCTGGGCTAGATACTTTGGAAGGCTCGTCATGCCATGAGCACCTCTCCAACGGGCGTGCCCAACTTCATCAAGCGGTTCTACAGCTGGACCCTCGGCTGTTTTTGCCTGTGGAAACAAATCACACCAGGGCATGACAGCAAGGGATTCTTGTGCTTCTGAGACAACACTTCCAAACGCTCTTCCCTTAACAGAAAAATATTGAGCACCGTGATCGCAGACCGCCTCGCCAATCCTGCGAGTTGCCATTCGGCCACCAACTCCACGAGCTTTCTCTAAAACGGCTATCCGGCAACCGGCTTTTGAGAGATGGCTTGATGCCATGAGGCCAGCGATTCCAGCCCCAACAACAACAACGTCGTATTCATTGGAAGATTGACTAGTTTTGGGAGTGGCCACGCGCGTTCCAAGCAGTAAGGAGGATAAGAGAAAATGGAAGCCACCAGATCAGATCATTCGTCACGATATTCAAACCAAATGCGAGAGGAAGCCTGTCAGACCAGAGCGCCTCAGCAAACCCTATTGGACCGAGCACTTTCCCAAGGAAGCCGACAAATACAATTGGCCAGTGACGAACTGGATCAGAAGCCGCAATAAGATATCCAATACCATACACCCCCACAATCATACCGATACATTGCCAAAACTCAGGGTAGTGAGGCGGCTCCATACCTGTCGCCCGAAATATCCACAGTGGAAAAAGGATGGCAACCCCACCCCACGCAATGTTATAGACGCCAGCTGCATAGAGAACCCATCGCATCCAAGGTTTACCATCTATTTTCTCAGATTGACTCATGTGTTTCTTCTTGTTGACGTGTGACAATATGGAAGTAAACCGGCGGCTGAGATACCGGTTCATTTACAATAGACGCATAAGGTCTGATGTGCAGGGAATGCGACTACCGGCAAGCAACTCTCCCTCAGCACAGCCACCAAGGAACCCCACTGTGCTCGAGAACGCTTCCACCCGCGTAAAAACATTTTCTTTTTCAGGAGGAAATTGGGAATCGTAGCATCGAATCGCTTTCAATTTCTGCTCTAAGTGACCCTCGATATTAACGATGATAGGCCAATGGCCAGCTGGAAGATCGGCAACTCCAGCAAACAGAAAATAGGCCAAAAGATTGGGGATGGTATGGACAGGCAGGTGATCGAAGACATCATCCCATTTTGTTAATCGAGAGTAGAAAACTGCTGCCTCTGTTATTGCCATAGCCTGAGCATGATCTGGCGAAGCCATCGGTGTTTTATCACCAATTCCAAGAACCAATCGTGGGCGATGCCGACGAAAAATTTTTGCCAGGGCTACTCGAACTTCGAAACAGTCAAACAATTTCCGATTGGGAAAACCAAGCTGTTCGCGATGCACAACACCAAGCACACTGGCAGCTTTCGTTGCTTCAGCAAGTCGCTCTTCTGGACCACTCGATCGTGGCGTTGGCTCACCGTCAGTGATATCAACGATTCCTACTCGAAAGCCCTGAGCAACTAATTTTGCGAGAGTGCCACCACAACCAATTTCAACATCATCTGGGTGTGCACCGACAGCGATGACATCAAGTGGCTCAGGAAGTTGGTCGGTCACACCCTACCCCGCCTTCGTCGCCGCCATAAGAAAGTTCGGATTAATAGCCTCAAATCGAATACGATCCATTTGCTCTATACCGCGGGCAATATTGACCATCCAATACCCAGCGTCGTCTGACCGGCTGCGCAGCGAGGCATGAACCGCAGCAAGATTTTCGATACTGTTACAACTTGTAACTAAACGACCTCCAGGCTTCAAACGCTCCCAAGCCTGTTCGACGAGCAACGTCACCGCACGACCACTCCCACCGACATAGATGCTGTCTGGATCTGGAAGGTCACTCCATGCCTCTGGCGCTTGGCCCAAAATTGCCTGCAAATTGTTCACGCCGAATCTCGCGGCATTTTCTTCTATCAACTGATGGTCATCGACATCCATTTCAATGGCATAGACAGACCCATTCGGGGCAAGTCTCGCGGCTTCAATAGCCAATGACCCACTTCCTGCCCCAACATCCCAAACGGTACTTGTGGAGCACAGTGAAAGTTCAGCAAGAGCCAGGCTCCGCACTTCTTTTGGCGTAAGCAGGCCTCTCTTCGGACGCGACTGCAGGAAAAGTTCGTCAGAGTTTCCGAACAGACGTCTTCCTGCCTTACTCGGTGGTTCAGTTAATCCACTCGGGCGAATCAGGATCATAACATTCAAAAGCCCGAATGATTCCTTGGAAATTTCCTGCAATGTACCTTGTGTCACTCGCTCATCGGGCGAACCAAGGTTTTCACAGACATAAGCTTGAAGGCCTGTCACCCCCTGCTCGAGGAGAACCTCGGCGACAACGTTTGGAGGCCATTTTTCGCTCGTGAAGAGACCCGCTGTATCAACCGTACGAATCTTGTCGATGACACGATCAATTACCGGTAACCCAGAAAGATTCGCAAGATAGGCATCTTCCCAACTCTCTTTAACCCGAGCAAAAGCAAGTTGCATACTACTTACATGAGGAACAACCTCGAATCTTTCTTTTCCAAGTTTTGCGCACACATAACGCGCCGTCCCATAGAAAAGTGGATCCCCTGATGCCAAGACAACAATCTTATGCTGACCGCCAGATTCCTCAATGCGGTCAACCAACTCCTCAAGACCTGAGACGGCTTCCAGCCGTCCCTGCATGTCTGCAGACAACAGGGAACTGCATGAGTCAGGGCCTAGCAAAATATTGGCCGATTCAACAATCTTTAAGGCATGGGCGGTCATACCCTCAATGCCATCGTCACCAATACCGACAATAAAAACTTTTTCGGCCGCCACCGGACCTCCTCTGCACCTTACCGCGATAGTTGATCAGGCCTGGAATGAACTGCCACAACCACAGCTTTTCGAAGCATTTGGGTTATTGAAGGTGAAGCCTCGCTTATCAATTCCTTCATGGAAATCGAGCGTTGTCCCATCAAGAAAAAGATCACTCTTTTTATCAACGACAACTGCAATGCCGTGCTGGTCAGTCTTCGTGTCAGCTTTTGGGTCAAATTGAGTATCAAAGCCCAGCGAATATTGAAACCCACTACATCCACCGCCGGCAACGCCAACGCGAAGGACTGTGCCGTCCTCGAGTTTTTGATCTGTAATGATTTTCTTGACTTCGCTGGCTGCCTTTTCAGTAAGCGTAACCGACATTGTATAAGGTCTCCGTAGGAGTTTTTGATTGATTTGGGAAGCGCGACGGCTGCTATTAACAGCCATCACCGGATGAAAACTATCATTCGATCGATCGCGAGAATGCCCTCGAGCATCCAAATATAGTTTATCCCGCTCATGATTGGCGGCAAAGGGCGGTACACTGAACCAGTTAGAAGTTGACTCCGTGACCGCTCTTTTTAACGATTACGCAGAAAAATTGAACAAGATTTATACGTGACCAAGGGACTGAACCGCTACTTTCAGCCGCTCAGCAGCCAACTCGATCTCCTCGAATGTGGTCATTCGCGAGACCCCAAATCGAATACTTTGTCGGGCTTCTTCCTCAGACAGTCCTAGGGCACGCAGGACATGGCTAGGCCTTGGCTGTTCACTCGAGCAGGCGCTGCCAGAACTTGCAGCCACCCCGGTTCGTGAAAGTTCAGCAAGTAGACTCGCTCCATCAATTCCAGGAATAAGGACATTCAGGTTATTGGGAAGCCGCACCTTCGAGCTAATTGACGGACCATTTAATCGTATACCTGGAATATATTCCAGCAGCCGGTTCCAGAGTGTTGTGCGTAAAGAAGCCATATGACTCGTGGCTACGGCCAGCGTTTCACCTGCAAGTTCACAGGCTCGCCCCATTCCTACTATGCCGGGCACATTAAGCGTTCCACTACGAATACCACGTTCCTGACCACCTCCAAAAACCTGTGGATCAATTCTTACAATTCGTTGTTGACGCCGAACATACAGAGCACCAACACCCTTTGGTCCATGACACTTGTGCGCTGAGAAACTGGCTAAGTCAGCACCAAGTGCAGTTATATCCAAAGAGCAGTTCCCAATTGCCTGTGCACAGTCGACATGAAGTAGAGCACCATGGGCATGCACAATGTCAGCAATGTCTGAAATTGGATGCACCAAGCCGATCTCATTATTTGCAAACATGACAGAAACAAGAGTTGGCCCCGGGCAGACCATCTCATCAAGGCGGCCAAGATCAAGAGCACCAGGAGTTTTGCTCTCTTTTGTTGCGACTGACAACCGACAGACAGGCAGGCCCTGCCTCTCCAGTTGATCAGCCACGTCAAGGACAGCTGCATGCTCTGTTTCGGGGACAACACACTGTTTTATTGACTGACGACTCACCGCACCGACCATCGCCAGATTGATACTTTCAGTAGCTCCGCTGGTAAAAACAATCTCTCGAGGAGTCGCGCCGACCGCTTGTGCCACACGTTGCCTTGCTACTTCCACAGCGTCACGTGCCTCCGTCCCCATCGCATGCGTGCCACTGCCTGCGTTTCCGTAGTTATCTGTAAACCACGGGAGCATCGATTCAACCACGTCAGGGTCAACACGAGTGGTTGAATGATTATCCAGATAAACAGGAACATTGTCGGGTATCACTGAATATTCCTTACCAATTCTGTATGGACGCACCCGAAGTATTTGGTTCGACGCTTACCCAAGGACGCCCGCTTCAACCGCTTCTAGAGCAATCTGAGACCAGGTTTCGAACTGTTTTCGGTCAGCGAGCAACTTTTCAGATGATTGAAATCCGCATTCGAGCAGGTCGGCCTCACGAGACTCCACCTCGGGGGATTGCAACTCAAGAACATGAACAATCCCAAGATGCACACTTCCAACGGGAGTCGCATCATCGTTAATAAGCCCCACGCATCGACTCGTAAATTCTCCGCTGATGGCCACTTCTTCCTTCAGTTCCCGAAGCATACCGGCCTCATACGATGCGTTATCACCATACTCTCCATCGGTACTGGCAATATGACCGCCAACACCAACGGAACGTTTGGTCCGGAGCCGTGCTTCACCCTGCCCACCACCACGCGTATAGGAGAAATACTGCGTCACTCCATCAGGACCAGACCATGCAAGCAGGCAATACGGAATAAGCTGCTTAAATGACGGGTCCTCTTCTGCTTTCTCGCGCGGCATCCAGAGTGTTTGATTCGGGTCAAGAAGGATCGGGAGGTATTTTTCAACGTCTCCGCAAAACCCTTGAAACAACCCCGCCCGTTCCAACACAGAACGAGGTACCACCAAAACATCTTCCTGAGGTAGAGAGGCCACGAGCGTAACTCCTTTTCACGTTTCAAATCGGGGACTATTTCGAATCTAGGTTCTCACTGCATCATACAACGATCAGCTGAATTTTTTACGAAGGCCTATGAGGAAAAATCTGGCAGACATTTTTGCACTACAAAATCAGCATTGCATCGCCATAACTCAAAAACCGATACCCAGCCCGAACCGCCTCCTGATACCCACGCCTGATGAGATCATGACCAGCAAATGCACTCACGAGTACCATTAATGTCGTTCTTGGCATGTGAAAGTTTGTCAACATGCCATCTACCGCACGAAAAGAATATCCGGGCCGGATATACAGGTCTGTTGCACCAACATACGACTCGGCCGTTCCAACCTTTGCGGCCGTTTCAAGAGAACGAACAGCAGTCGTCCCGACAGCCACGACTCTTCCACTAAGCTGCTGAGTGCGATGAACAGCTGCTGCCGTTTCCTCAGATACAGCACACCACTCAGAGTGCATTGCATGCTCATCAATCTTTTCCGTGCCAATTGGTCGAAATGTATCAATCCCAACATGCAAAGTAACCTCCGCGCGCCTTACACCCCTGCTCTCTAATTCCTGCAGCAGCGCGGGTGTGAAGTGCAGACCTGCCGTTGGTGCGGCAGCTGATCCAGGCCGTTCTGCAAAGACTGTCTGGTATCTTTCAACGTCTTCTCTTCGAGCTATTCCCTCCCGAATGTATCCTGGCAAGGGAACCCGGCCAACGCGATACAGAAAATCGAATGTTGGCTCGTCTGAGCACGGATCGACTAACCAGGTCCCTCCCGTATCGCGGGCAACAAGTTCAAGGACAGCCTGATCTCTTCCCTCTTTGTCTGTTATTGTGATACGTTCACCAACTTTTAAGGTACCTCGTGTTTTGGACAGCATGCGCAACAAACGGCGCCCGTTGTCGCCAACGACCTCTGCCAAGAAGAGCCCTTCCCAGCGACCATCTGTTTCAGTCCGCCGTCCATGCAGGCGAGCAGGTACAACCCGCGAATCGTTCACTACCATCAGATCGTTCGGCTCGAGGATCTTGGGTAAATCTCGAATATTCATATGCCGTATTGATTGCGTGGCACGATCCAAGACAAGCAGCCGAGCAGCAGCACGATCTGCCAGTGGCTCCTGTGCAATTGATGACTCGGGGAGATCATAGTCATAACAATCGGCTGTAGTTAAATCTGCTGGACCTGTCATGCTTATTAAGGTACTCAATAAATGAACCGCTCGGAATGGTTAAACTAAGCACGTGCACAACTCAGACTCTATCCAACGAACCTCTTCCATGAGCCTCCATACCAGCGTTTTGGTAAAGGAGTCACTGTCATTCCTGAAACTCACCCCGGGAATGACGGTCGTTGATGGAACACTTGGAGGAGGAGGGCACACGCGATTGCTGGCAGAAATTGTTGGACCAAGAGGCAAGGTCATTGCCATTGACCGGGATCCTTCCGCGATTGAACGTGGCGCAAAAGAACTGGCAAACCTTCCAATTCGGTTCGCCCAGGCAAACTTTTGTAATCTACCCGAGGTTCTCGATGCAGTAGAAGTTGAAAGCATTGATGGCATGCTTTTGGATGTAGGCATTTCGAGTGATCAGCTTGCTGACCGTGAAAGAGGGTTTTCATTTGACTCTGACGGACCACTTGATCTGCGATTTGATCCAACAGAAGGTGAACCAGCATGGAGGCTTATCAACCGTCTCCGGCCAGAAACTCTTGCAGACATTATTTATGAATTCGGAGAAGAACGACACAGCCGCCGAATAGCGCGACGCATTGCGCAGGCCCGAGAACGCCAACCAATAGAATCAGCCAAGGAATTCGCCAAACTTGTAGTGTCGGCTATACCTCGACAAGCAACAAACAAAAAAAGAATACATCCAGCGACTCGTACTTTTCAGGCACTTCGAATCGCAGTGAATGAAGAACTCAAGTCTCTACAAATAGCACTTGAACGAATACCCAGTCGCTTGAAACCTGGGGGCAGGCTGGTTGTTATTTCATTCCATTCACTCGAAGACCGGCTTGTAAAGACAGCTTTTCGTAGTCCTCAAACCTGGAATTGCCTGACGAAATCACCTGTTGAGGCTGCACCAGATGAAGTCGCTATGAATCGTCGTTCTCGGTCAGCACGACTTCGAGCTGCTGAGAGAATCTAAAACCTGCTCTGATTTTCAGATGTTACGTGGCCTCCCTATTTTGCCACGAGGCGAGATCACCTATCTGAGTGTTTCTCGCTATTACGATGCTGTTTTCACGGTTTTTTGGAAATAGCACTCCTTCTTGAAAACATTCTTTTTTCTTACCCTGCCGCTCTAGCAACAACAGCATAGATTCAGCAGAATCATCGCTCTTAAGAAAACCTCGCGCTGCGAAGCACGCAGCCACTGAACATAGTTTATTCGTGCGGACTTTGAATGGGACGTGAATCCAAATTCCTTCTGTCGCTACTCGGTCTTTTAGCAGGAATTTTTGTTACTGCACTTGCTCTACGACTGCTGATACCACGGCCGCCCGAGGGGACTGGTCCAGATATTCATACCCTCACTTTCAATCCTTTTGCAGAAACTGTCCCTCCTCCTGACCTTACCCCAAGCCCAGAAAAAAAGACTCTCCACCGCAAAGCTACCACTCGTGATGTGCCGGAAACACAATCGCGTTTTCCGAACGTTGAGGCCAGCTTTGAACCCTGGTTTGACCAAACAAACCCAAACGACTTTCCTCTTCCAACGACAAAACTTGATAATCCTCCCACGCTTGAACCAATCCATAAGACCACAACCCCTGATAACCAGAAGCCGGGTATAAAAAGATTTCCCGACGTCGAAAAGAAGAACGCACCATGGCAAAAACAGGAAGCAATACAACCATTCCCTGAAGCACCAGCACAAGTTGGAGACAGCGTCAATTCACAGTTACCTCCACAACCCCCACCCGTCGCAAATTCACCACCTCAAACAACTACCACAAAACCAATTAAGAAGCTGTCGCCAGGAATGCTTTATGACGTGCAGGATGGTGATTCCTGGTGGCAACTCGCAGAGAGTGCCTACGGTGATGGCCGTTATTACCGAAGCCTTTTTGCATGGAATAAGACTCTTCAGCCACGAGTATCGCTATCTCCAGGCACAACCCTTGAAATACCGCAAACAAATCAGCTTCAGCTAGCATGGCCGAGACTGATTCCTGCCGAATAGCCTTCGGGGCTAAAATCGCTCTGGCCTCGTCTTCTTTCCACCGCTACCGTCCGACGTCTCGTCATCGTCACGATTGCAGATGACACTGTCTCCGAAGTGGTGAATACATGCAGTTTGGAAAACTTGAAAGAAGATTTTTTCTCATTGGTGCGGTAACAGTTTTTATCCTACCGGCAAATATTCTATTCGCAGCAGGCTATAGAACTGCAAACTTTGTTGTTGAAGCCCCCAGCCCTCAGTTAGCACAGAAGATTGGAGATGCTGCCGAACAGTATCGCCACGACCTTGCCATTGAATGGATCGGACAGCCGCTTCCTCGGTGGAGTCAGCCGTGTCCGATAACAGCAGAAGTAGCCCCGACACTCGGGGCAGGTGGCGCAACAAGTTTCGTATTCGATCGGGGCGAAGTCTTCAACTGGACAATGACTATCCAAGGCAGTGAAGAACGAATTCTCGACTCTGTTCTCCCACATGAAGTCACTCATACAATTTTTGCGAGCCACTTTCGTCAACCACTGCCACGATGGGCCGATGAGGGCGCCTGTACAACCGTAGAGCATCCAGTAGAACGAGCTCGTCAGCACAGATTACTCATAGAGTTTCTACGGACAGGAAGAGGGATTTCATTCCCCGAAATGTTTGCTATGAAAGAATATCCGGCAGATGTGCTTCCTCTCTATTCCCAGGGCTACTCACTTGCTCGATACCTGATAGAGCGAGGCGGTAGAAAACGATATATCCATTTTGTTGGCAACGGTTTAGCGAGTAGCGACTGGCCAGGGTCATTAAGTCAGTACTACGGCATTCATGATATCGGCAAGCTACAAACCGTTTGGCTTGAATGGGTTAAGCGTGGTTGCCCTGCCCCGCCGGCATCAGTCGCCGCGGCGATTCCTCAGGTTCAAGACATGGCACAAACCGCTCGCGGACAAAGCCCTGACGGCTCGTATGCAAAAGGACCCACAAGGGATCGAATTTCTGCGACGGCGGCACGACAATCGATTTATGTTCAGCGAGCTCAACGCACTCAGAGAGAAACCAATCGCAACTAGCCGCCAATAACCAGAACTGTCATGTGATAAAAAACTGGTGCTGCAAAGCAGATTGAATCAATTCGATCAAGCACGCCACCATGACCAACTACAAGTGTTCCATAATCTTTTACACCGCGGTCTCGCTTAATGGCTGACATTGTCATGCCGCCAGCAAATCCCACAACCGCGACTACCAGCCCAACGATTGCAGCCTGCCATGGCTGAAACGGTGGTGCGGCCCACCATAAAACTGCTGCAAGGAGCGCTGTACTCGTTGCACTGCCAAGCAAGCCTTCCCATGTCCGATTCGAACTGACTGCAGCAGCAACCAAGTTCTGCCCCAGCATTCTACTCCATACATACTGCATGCAGTCGGCGAACTGCACCAGAAGAATCAAAAAGAATAGCAACCGAAAGTTTGCATCACGGCTACCTAAATCACTCACTCGTTCCGGCCCTCCATCGACTTGGAGTTCGAGGAGAGCTGGTGCGAATGACAAGCAGTACACACACACAACAAGACCCGCTTGAATCTTTGCTGTTCGTTCAAGAAACCGCTTGTAGTCGCCAGCTACCGCCGCCCTGGCAAGAACAAAAAGTGTCGCATAAACAGGGAGAAAGACACTGTAGATGTCGTATCGATTCAGTCCAACAAGCACGTAGTGGAGAGGCGTGAAAAGAAAGAACACCCAAAACAACGCCCTGTGATCTCCCTTGCGAGTTGGCGTGAGTGTAATGAACTCGCGCAACGCCCAAAAAGAGACGAATCCAAATAGGGTGACCGTAGCAGTCGATCCAAGCCAGAAAGCGGCAGCCAGAACCGTACACAAGACCCACCACCCACGAATTCGCATATTAAATGTCCGCACAGCAGCAGCATCGATGCCCCGGTCCGGATGCCGTTTCAGAAATTGCCCGACCCCCGTCACTACAGACAGCAGAAGCAGGACGCCAGCAACTAAAGCAATGGTACGAATATCATTCACTTAGAATGCGCCCTCTCTGAGATTGCCGTTGAGTTTTAGCACTGTTACTTTTTCTATTCCTTTAAAGATAAGACTGCTCTGCGTGCTCGTGCGAGAAAATCTAGCTTGGCTTCATCTCGCTCCAACCAAAGTGGAGGTCCAAAGCTTATGCAGGAAAGCAAGGGCACAGGCAGAAATTCTCCACGCGGCAATACTCTATTCAGGTTGTCGATGTGAACTGGAATCAATTCGATCTCGGGACGTTTTTTTGCTAGATAATAGAGACCACTTTTAAAATCTCCGACCTCGCCGCTCGTGCTTCGGCTGCCTTCAGGAAAAACGATAAGCGATCTCGTACTCCCCGCCTGACGTAACATTAAATCAACTGGACTTTGATGAACTTTAATATCAGTTCGATCAATCAAAATTGCATTAAACACTTCTTCAGCCAACCATCTCCTCAAAGCACCACGAGACCAATAATCTTTAGCCGCTACAGGACGGGTTATTTCCCGAACGAGTCGCGGCAGCGACGCCCAGATCAAAAGTGCATCGAGGTGGCTCGTGTGATTTGCGAAGTACACCCTCTGACATGTATCCGGCTGACTTGCAATCCAGCGGATACTCGCGCCCGCCAACAAACGCGCTAAACCAGCTAAACCAAGACCGGTTATTTTACATAGAGTCGACCGGCTAGCGGGTTGGTCGAGCGGTGGTGTTGGCATATCAGCAGGAGCAAGCATAGAGGAGTAAATGAAGTCAGGGAACGAGGCAATGAAAAGGAACTAGGGCAGCGGCACAAATGGATTATGTTTTTTCTCATGACCAATTGTCGTTGGCTCACCATGACCGGGCAAAACAATCGCAGAGTCCGGAAGCCTATAAAGTTTATTCAAGATGCCTGCTTCGAGTGCTGAGAAATCACCGTCAGGAAAATCCGTTCGACCAATCCCTTCATGAAACAATACATCACCGGCAAGCACCAGGATTGGGTCACTTGCAAACCAGAAAACGATATGACCGACAGAATGACCAGGAATCTCAGCAACGGTTGCACAAAATTCACCCACCCGTAAATCCTCATCCTCACGTAAGAGGGTATCTGCTGGTGGACTCTTTACATCAATGCCATATCCCGCTGAAAGATTTGCGACTGGGTCAGTAAGTTTTTCAGCATCACCGTGACCGATTAAAACCGGAAGCGAGGGCCATCGCTGTTTAATTGAGGAAACGCCCGCAATATGATCAGAATGGCCATGAGTTAGTACAATTGCCGTCGGATTAAGTTTGTGCTCGTCAATTTCTTCGATGATAGCCTCTGGCTCAAAGCCTGGGTCTACGACAAGACAGTCCGAAGACCCTGCTTGCGTGAGAATATACGTGTTCTCGTAAAAAGGACGAGAAACAATTCGGTACACCTCAAACGGCGATGCAGTAATCAATGGGTGACGAGATTGCATGTGAAAGTAGCGAGCAGGGAGAGAGTACGGCAAACACCGCCGACTCAATGATACGCGAAATCTTGGGAGTTCGATAAAAACGTCTCGAAACAGGCGTTTTTTGCCATTTCCCACACCCCAATGGATCGCTAACTTCTCCGTGTAGGTTACGAATCGTATTTTTGCGGCTTACACGAGTTTGTTGGATCATTCTGTTTGTACGAATCAGCCACACAAAAGCGATCCATCAAATGAATTACCTGCCCGCGTTGCGATACCTTAAAAGGTTTTTAATTCATAATTTGTCGCTTCCAAGCGGCAGGTCGGCGCGAGGAAATTCTTCGACCATACCAGATAAGAGGAGCAAGCCATGAGCAGATCAGGGATGACTGCGATTAAAGCAATTACAATCAAATACTTTCCCATCGGTCGCAAAACTTTTTGTGGCATGTGTGCATGGACGCTTCTTTTCAGTGTTCTCCTCGGTGGCCTGAAGGCCGAAGAGATTCCAGGAAGTCAACTCGGTCTGATACCAAACGGTGACACGGCGCAAGGTAATATTGGTGCCGGTGAGGCAGCATCCAATACAAGTCAAGGTGAGCACCCTTTGGAACCTGCTCTGGCTCTCGCGGCCAAAGGCCTTGATAACCTCCGAACTAACATAAAAGATTATTCATGCACCGTTGTTAAAAGGGAGCGAATTGGTGGTGAACTCCAACCACACGAATATATGTTCGCAAAAATTCGACATGAACCCTTTAGTGTCTACCTCTACTTCCTCGCCCCAGAAGCAGTAAAGGGACAAGAGGTCATCTATTCTGATGGCAAGAATGATGGAAACATGTTGGCTCATGCAGGCAGTGGTGTCCGTGCAATGGTTGGTACTGTTTCCCTCAAGCCACAAAGCATGTTAGCAATGCAAGGAAACCGATACCCGATCACAGAAATTGGTGTCGAGAACCTTGCAGAGCGACTCGTCGAGGTTGCTAAACATGACAAGCAATTTGGAGAGTGTGATGTCAACTTTTTCCCTGAAGCTAAAGTAAACGGAAGAGTCTGCACCTGCATTCAGGTTGTTCATCCAGTACCTCGGCGAAATTTCCGTTTTCACCTTGCTCGGGTATACATGGACGATGAGCACCTTATTCCCATTCGCTACGAAGCTTACGACTGGCCTAAGGAGCAGGGCGGCCAGCCAATTCTCATGGAAGAATACACCTACATGAATGTCAAAGTGAACAATGGATTCACGGACGCCGACTTTGACCCCACCAACTCAGCTTATAAATTTAACTCAGGTGGCTAGGGGGCAGAAGATGAGGGATCGTGTCCTTCCCTCTTGCCCGAATCATAATGTGTAACCGTTGAAGATTCATGCATGCTGTCAATGACTCGTGTTGATGACGAAACACTTACGCTGTGATTTGCTCTATACTGAACCGTTGGTTGATCTGCAGCCGGTGAAGATGACTCGAGACCTGCATATATTTTAAATAGTCGTCCAAGTCCTGCTCCTGCACTGAAAAACAAGAGCATGAAACCTGGCCAGGCCGGTTCACGATAGAGAATCCAGCCAACGGCGAGAACACCCGCGACAGCTGGCCACCAACGACTAGCAAATGCGAGCATTACATCAGCGTTTTTTGTAATCCCCCAACAGCCCAACGCTCCAAGGACTAAAACAAAGAGCGTTGCAACGGCACGTCCAGTCCTTGCAAGGGGCGGGTTCGCAAATCGAATTGTTACAGCTCCACGAGCTGTCTGTGGTTTGATTATCAGCTTTTCCCAGCGACTGCTTGTGAGAAATGCCGAGGTGAATTGTCGTGCGATCGGGCTAGCGGCTAACGTACTTGGTCCACTGCTCACCCAAGCTTCGAGTGGTGGAACGCCATATTGCTTTTGTTGCCTCAGGTGGAAATTTCGCAATCGCGTTCCTACTCCCTTGGGTAGTGCAGGTGAAATCGTCGTAATAAGATCATTGATTTCTGTTTGTACGTTTGTCCTTATCTCACCCGATTCATATTCATTCAGCACCTCTCCAGGCCCGGCAAATCGTATCGACCGGCTCATCGGATGATTGATTGTCCATAAAACCTGCTCAACAGGCATGCCGATGACGCTGGGGAAAGCCAATGATACCGGCTCACCTTGCATCGTCGTGGCCTCAAATTCTCCAACAAATACAAAGACCAGTTCATGTGGCCAGAAACCTGCCCGGATAGGAACAGCCCATACTTCTGACGGGCTGTCACGACGCGGTGCTTTGGGCTGAACCTGCTGTCCGTCCAGCAACATTTCATAGACTCGAAATCCTTCCGGCACTCGAAACTGTACTTCGGTTGCCTGTATTGGTAATTCGATACAACAAACTCCTGAGATTCGACCACGCTCATCGACCATAACTTCGATGTCGATGAGTGGTACCGCGAGAGGAGAATCTACTATGACGCTCGAATCAACTTCTTCACCGGTAGGTAACAAGTCGGAGCGATCAACCAGTTTGCGTGCTGGTTGTATTTCGCTCTGATATGACCACCTCGTATCGTTTGACGGCAATTCAACACGCCACACATTACTCTGACTGTCTTCGGTTACTCGCATCGCAGGCAGACTACGGCCATCAAACTCACTTTTTTGAGCCGTATCGGATTCTGAAACATGCTGATCAGCAAAGATCATGATATTGACTCGCTGAGCAGCACCTTGCCAAATCACTGAATAGGGAAAGTCAGAAGCGGAAGCCGACTGCACCAGAGGCAAAAATCCTTTTTGCGGCAAACGCTCATTACTGCTTGCCTGAACTCGTAAAAGAAAAACGCCTGAACGAGGCTGCTGAAGAAGTAATCCATAAACATTTCGCTCTTCTTTCTGCAAGGAAATATCAAGTGATGGTTGATCCTGAAGGCCGTTGCGAGAATTTTCTTTCTCAAATACATGACAGGACTCAAGGCGATAGCCCTCAGGAATACGAATGTGATCCTTTACCCACGCTGTCTCAGTCGAATCAATCGTCGCTTCAAAAACCAGGTGGTTCTTATCGGCACCTTCTACAATCTCAAGCTGTTGCGTCCCTCGTAAAGGTCTTTGCTCACGATTTACCTCTACGTATGCCACCTGCCTCTGTAAGACAAAAGGCAGACGAGTTGTGTCCAATCCGTCTTTCGGATAGTTACTGGGAGTACGTTCAGGAAATGACTCATTACCACTTTGAACGAGTTCCACAAACCATTGCAAACTCCCATCTCCCAAATCATTCACCTGAGGAGGAGCAACTGCCTGAGGAAACTGTACGTCGAATGAAATGCCGGGATAATAGGAAAGCACCAACTCACGTGTATCGCGTTGAACTCCGCGAATCCACGCATATGGCAACTCATATTTTCCGATATGACTTATTAATGACATTCGAAAAGACAACTGAACCGTCATCTTTTCTGCATTGGGCACGCTACGATCAACCCTATAAATCCCCTGCCCTAATGAGTGCACCTCAAAATCATTATTTGAATGAGGTGCATTTTCATTTTTTTGGCCT
>WLWE01000839.1_pt1 | contig 25118 bp, 41 predicted proteins | sample 6718301 | NCBI WGS metagenome assembly WLWE01 (sample SAMN12718691, study PRJNA515312) | sponge metagenome | isolation source: marine sponge | host: Mycale hentscheli | place: New Zealand: South Island, Marlborough, Capsize Point | collected 2003-05-01 | reverse complement strand
CCGACCTTGTTAGAAATTCCATAATTGATGGAAATGTAGATACTGATAAATTTATACAGTTTATCAAGATAGCACAAGAAATAGATATACAAAACTATACTGGAACTGACTTATATAATAAAATATCTACATTAATAGCTAATGGAGAAATAGATGACATTGCTAATGCTAAATACAAAACATTACTAAACACTTATTTACAGCCAATGTTAATATGGGCTGCACAAGTTTACTACATACCTTTTGCTGCATATTCCATAAAAAATGGTGGTGTGTTTAAACATAGATCAGAAACAAGCGATACAGTAGGTAAAAATGAAGTAGATTATTTAGTTGATAAAGCTCGTGAATTTATGGAATATTATTCAAGGCGTTTTATTGATTTTATGTCGTTTAACCAATCAGATTATCCTGAATACACAAGTAATACAAATGATGACATATATCCTGACTATGATGCTTTATTTAATGGATGGGTATTATGAGATATAAACCAAAACAAAAAAATATAGAAAAACTAAAAACGTTTTTAAAGAAACAAGAAAAAAATAAAAAATATGGCAAGTCTATTTAACACAAGAATATCAGATACTTATTCAGGGCTAATCAAAACTATTGATAATGCTGCCTTAACTGCATCACTAAAAGAGCTAACAGATGGTTCAGGATTAGCAAGTGGAATCTTTATGAATACAGCAGGAGATTTTAAAGTTACTGCAATACTTGAATTTGGTTCTTTAAAAGATACAGGAGAAAACATTACAATAAGTAAATTTGTAGATGCTGCAGATGGCATTGGAAATAACGACAACGATACTACGATTCCTACTACTGCTGCTATTATAGATTATGTAGCTGCACAAATTACAATAGAAGATTTAGATTTTACAGGCGATACAGGTTCTGGTCAAATAGATTTAGATTCACAAATATTTGCAATAGGTGGAACAACTAACGAAATAACAACAGTAGCATCTGGTCAATCAATAACATTTTCTTTGGATTCAACAGGTGTTAATTTACCTGACAATTCAACTGCCATTACGCAAACAGCAGGAGATAATTCAACAAAAATAGCTACAACATCCTATGTAGATACTTTAGATGCTGCAAGTGATTTAGATTTTAGTGGGGATAGTGGAACTGGCGATGTTAATTTAAACACACAAACATTCGCAGTAACAGGAACAGCAAACCAAATAGAATCTTCTGCTTCTGGTCAAGGATTAAGTTTACAATTTCCAAGTGCAGGTGTTACATTACCAGATGGTTCTGTAGCTACAACACAAAGTGCAGGAGACAATAGTACAAAAGTAGCAACTACTTCTTACGTTGACACTCTTGATGCAGCTTCTGATTTAGATATAACAGATGGAACAAATATAGGAGATGTAAATTTAAATACTCAATCATTAAGTATTTTAGGAACAACAAACGAAATAGATAGTGTTGTAAGTGGTCAAAGCGTTACTTTAGGGCTACCTAATCAAATTAATGTAAATGTACAAGGTAATCTAACAGGAAACGTTACAGGAGACGTTACAGGCGATTTAACAGGTAATTCAGCAGGTACTCATACAGGATCAGTTGTAGGAAATGTTACAGGTAATGTTATTGGAAATGTAACAGGAGATTTAACAGGTAATGCAGATACTGCTACTGCTTGGGAAACTGCAAGAGATTTATCTTTAACAGGTCAAGCAACAGGTACTATTACAAGTGTTGATGGAACAGGAAATGTAAGTGGTGCTGTAACGTTAGACAACAATTCAGTAACAAGTAAAGTATTAACAGGATTAACTTCTCCTTCTGCAAGTTCTGTTTTAGCAACAGATACAATAGTTGAAGGGTTTGGAAAATTACAATCACAAGTAAATGGATTAGCAGGTGGATTGAGATTTATGGGTTCTTGGGATGCTTCAAGTAATTCTCCAGTTTTAGGTTCTGGTGGTGGTGAAGCTGCAGCAGGAACAACAACAGGAGTACAAACAAATAAACTTATAGATAGTACAAAAACCTTTACATCATCAGTAACAATTGGCGACCAAGTAGTTAACCAAGTAGATGGTCAAACAGCTTTAGTTACAAATGTAGATAGTAATACTACTCTTACTTTAGATGCAGACATAATGTTAAATGGTGAGGATTATACAATAGATAATAGTCCTTTTATAACACAAGGACATTATTACGTTGTAAGTGTTGGTGGTAGTACTACATTAAATGGTATATCAAGTTGGACTGTTGGCGATTGGGTTATTGCAGGAGCAAATAATGAATGGACTAAATTAGACCATAGCCAAGTAGATGGAACAGGAACAACAGGAAACTTAACTAAATGGTCATCAACACAAGTAATAGCAGATTCAATAGTTTCTGAATCAGGAAGTGCAATTACAGTTGATGGTTCATTATCCACAAACACTAATTTAAGTTCAACAGGAGACTTTGCAGTAAACACTAATAAATTTACAGTAGCTGCTGCAAGTGGAAATACTGCCTTTACAGGAGATTTAGCAATCAATACAGATAAATTTACAGTAAATGCAACGACAGGAAGAGTAGGAATAGATGAAAATACTCCATTTGCTAAATTGTCAGTAAATCAAGACAGTTTAGTAGATACTGAAGGAATAATGGCATACTCAGGTGGTGATGCTGGTAATGGTGGTGTGGCTATATTTAAATCAGCAAATTTAGTTGGTAGTATTAGTGCATTAGGTAGTAGTTCAAGTTTAAGCTTTATGACAAGTAGTGGTACTACTGCACTGACTTTAGATTCATCACAGAACGCAACTTTTGCAGGTTTAGTAACTACAGAAAATAAATTTCAAGTTTATTCAACTGGTGCATCAGTATTAATTGGAGCAGTCGGAAACACAGCAAACGATTTAAACATCTATAGTACAACATCAGGTCATAATGGTTTAAGAATGCACGTTAACGGAATTTTACCTACTGATAATACAGGAACTATAATTGACAATGATGCTGATTTAGGAGACCCATCTTATAGATTTAAAGATTTATACTTAGGTGGTTCAATAACGGCTGGAAGAAATATTGACTTATCAAGTTCAGATTATACATATATACAAGGCACTCATACTGGAGCTGCAGATGGAGAATATTGTATGAGAGTTTTTGGTTATGGTGATTCAACATTCTATGGTTCACTTGATATATTAAGACACGATACAGATGATGGTGAAATAAGATTTAGAACAAGAATTGCAGGTACTGCAACAGATGTAATGACTATTGTTGATGGAAACGTAGGAATCGGAACTGATTCGCCTGATGCTAAATTATCTGTAAATGGAATTGTAAGGTCTACAACATCGAATTACGCTCTTCCAAGCACAGGCGGTGCAATATCTATGTTTCAAGATAACAATGATTACGCTACAATTTGGGCAGTAAAAGACTATAATCAAGGTTGGGCAGACGTTACATTATGTAGATTAGGTGGCAACGTAGGAATCGGAACGAATTCGCCTTCTGAAATTTTACAAACAAATAAAAATAGTGCAGGAAATATAGTAGGTGGTTATTTTACAAACTCACAAGCTAACACAGGTGCTGAATCAGTAAGTTTAGCTTTTGGATTAAATAGAAGTGGAGGAGATTTTGTAAGACAAGTAAAAGCAATAACTTTTGGTGCAGAACAACAATGGACAGGAACACCAAGCACAGTTAATGGTTATTTATCATTTAGTACAATTTCAAATGAAACTGTTGCAGAAAGAATGCGTATAGACAGTTCTGGAAACGTAGGAATAGGTCAATCACCTTATTCTTATTCAAGATTATCTACTGAAGGTTCAGACAATACAAGTTCTAATTTTGCTTTTATTGCTTATAATGAAAATACAGATGCTATTCTTGCTTGTAGAAATGATTTAAATATTGGAATGAATAATACAGGTTCATTAAGATTTAACGGAGTAGCTGATAATACTCACGCAGTAGGTTATGATTCAACTATTGATGGTTCTTTTTTACGAGGACAACTTGGAATGAGGTTTTTAACTGGAACTGGTGGTGGTACAGAAAGAATGCGTATAACATCTGGGGGGAATATTGAACAAGGAACAGTAGGAGGAACTGCATCTGCTTATTATTATTTTAACGCAACAACAACAGGAGATACAGGAATTATTTTTAGAGATAATGCAAGTACTAATTCTGGGTTTTTAACTTATAATCATTCAGTTGATGCTATGAAGTTTGGTACTGGTGGCACAGAAAGAATGACTATTGGCTCAACGGGTAGAATTAATATGTTTGGTTTAGATGCCAAAGGAACAACAGGTTCAGATGTAAGATATAATACTTCAACCAGTGAATTATATTATCTTACTTCTTCAAAAAGATATAAAACTAATATAGTAAATCTCGAAAGTTCTTTAGATAAAATAAACGCATTAAGACCTGTAAGATTTAAAGATATAAAAACAGGAGAAGCAACTTGTGGTTTAATTGCAGAAGAAACGTTTGAAATAATACCAGACGTTGTTTTTACTAAAGAAATAGAAGGTTTTGATGAACCTCAAATTGAAGGATTAAATTATTCAGATTTAGTTCCTTTTTTAATTAAGTCAATACAAGAACTAAAAGCAGAAGTAGATTTATTAAAGCAAGAATGTAAATGTAAATAATTAGTATATTTATATCTTAATCATAAAATTAATAAAATGTCAAAAATTACAAAAGAAGAATTAAAAGAATTACAAGAATCACAAGGTAGAATTAACGCTATCAGACACGACATCGGTTTATTAAGCACACAAATACATAGCTTAAACCATATGTACGCTGAAGAAATTGCTAAACAAGAAGAAGCTAAAAAGAAATTAGAAGAATCTTACGGCAAAATTAACATAGACCTAAAGGATGGGTCGTATGAAGAAATCAAAGAAAAAAAATAATGAGTTTTCAGGATATGAAATTGTATGTAATGAATTTATCAGCGTTTACGTTAAGTTTTACCAATATAGATATGGTATTAAAAATCATTTTACTTACAGTTACTATCCTGTACACAACTCATAAATGGTATTTAATGTATGAAAAAAATAAGCGAAAACATTAGTTATAAGGAAGCTGTACGTTCTGAAACAGCAAAGCGTTTAGGTATCTCAAATAAACCTAAAAAAGAACATATTGAAAATATGGAGTTAATAGCTGAAAAAATCTTTCAACCATTAAGAGAATGGGCAGACCATCCTATTAAAATTAACAGCTTTTATAGATCAGAAGAATTAAATTCAAGAATTGGTGGTGCAATTTCATCGGCTCATAAAGATGGTTTAGCAATAGATTTAGATTCTTTAGGTGGAAAAACTAATCTTGAGATGCTTCATTACATAAAAGACCATTTAGACTTTGATATATTAATAAACGAATATCCAAATGAAGAAGGAGAACCAAAGTGGATTCACGTTAGTTGGAATAAAAAGAAAAACAGAAAACAAGTTTTAGAAATAAAACGTAAAGGCAGATACTATACTTATACAGGCGAATGTAAAAGCTGTAAATGAAAAAGGTAGAATTTGCAATAATTGAAAGGTTTGCTTTAGGTATATTAATTGGTTTTAGTTATTTACCTGAAGATGAACAAACTGATTTTAGTGAATTGAATATATATTTAATTTTTATTGTATTACACTTTAAATTTTATAACGATGCCCATACCTAAAAAGAAACAAGGAGAAAAACAAAAAGACTATATGATGCGATGTGTACCTCAATTAATGAAGTATCATCCTGAAAAACAAGCTGTAGCAATTTGTTATAAATCTTTTAAAGGTTCGGTAGAATTAGAGTCTTATAATGACTATCCACAAGGTGCAGTAAACAACGCTAAACGTGCTTTAAAATGGGCAGAAAAAAACGGATGGGGTTCTTGTGGAGAAGCAACAGGGAAAAAAAGAGCATCACAAATAGCAAAAAAACAAAACATAACAAGAGATACTATAGCAAGAATGGCATCATTTAAAAGACATCAACAACATAAAGACGTTCCTTATTCAGAGGGATGTGGGGGTCTTATGTGGGATGCTTGGGGTGGTTCTGCTGGTATTAACTGGGCAATAAGCAAATTAAAACAAATAGATAAAAAATGAAAAAGATATTAGCTAAACTTTTTGGAGGAGTAGGAAGTAGTATAGCAGAAAAAATATCTAACATTATTGATAAACATACTTTTAGTAAAGTAGAAAAAGCTGAATTTGAAAAAGATATGCAGGAAATATTTATTAAAGCTGAATCTGACATACAACAAAGCGTTACTGAAAGATGGAAAACAGACTTAAATTCTGATTCATACCTTTCAAAAAATGTCAGACCTATGGTTTTAATATTTTTAATTGTAAGTACAGTATTAATGGTTTTTATTGATGCTGGTGCAATTAATTTTAATGTAGATAGTGAATGGAAGGAATTACTAAAACTATTGCTTACAACAACTGTAGCAGCTTATTTTGGTGGTCGTAGTTATGAAAAAATAAAAAGATAAATAAATTTTTATATATTTGTTTGGCTTAAAGCAAAACTTGCACAACCTAATAAAGATGGACGGTGCTTGGAACAGGTAATTAAATTATTTCTTTTTTGTAGGCTTTTTTCTTTCTTTTTCTTTTTGTCCTTTTTCTTTTTCTTTCTTTTTAGTTATATTTAAAAATGAAAAAACTCACAAGAAGTAAACTAATAAAAAAACTTGACAAAGTATTTAGCTTATATATAAGACAAAGATATGCTAAAAACGAAATAGCTCAATGTTTTACTTGTGGCAAAAAAGATCATTATAAACGACTTCAGTGTGGACATTTTCAATCCCGTAAACACTATTCAACAAGATGGGATGAAATAAATTGCCAAGTACAATGTCCAAAATGCAATGTATTTAATTATGGTGAAGCTTATGTGTTTGGTAAAAATCTTGATCTTGAATATGGAGCTGGGTGTTCTGAATCACTTTATTTAAAAGCAAAACAAATAACTAAATTTTCTACACCAGAAATTCACGAGTTAATAAATAAGTATAACTTGTTAATAAAGGACTTAAACTAATTTTTATATTTATATAGTTCTGTTACATTTGTCTTGTTAAAAAGGGGGTTAATTTATTTTAACCCTTTTTTTTTGCTTATTTATTAAAAAAATTGTTTATATTTATAATTCATTTAAAATTATATATATGGCAAATAATAGAACAATACCCTACGAACAACACTACGTTCAGGTAGGATTTTACCAAAACTTTATTAAAAACAAAGAACAAGAAATCAAAGACTTGAATAAAGAAAATGATTTACTTAAACAAGAAAATGAAGTTTTAAAAGCAAAACTAGAAGTTGAACATTCTAATAACTTAATGAGATTATGAACAAAGAGAAATTAGCAGAACTTTATCACAAGTACGAGTTATCTAAAGATGACTTTTTTAAACATCAACATTACACAATCATTACAAGACAAGGAATCGACAAGATTCAAGCTATAGAACAAATCTCTATAGAATATGATGTGATTAAGTGTGAAACAAACTTTGCAGTATTTAAAGCTATAGCAACTAAAAACAATAAGAAGATTATTACTTTTGGTTCTGCATTAAAAGGTGCATCGTATAATGAAGGTAATTGTCAAAGCTGGTATGTTGCTGAAATGGCAGAAAAAAGAGCTATGTCAAGAGCCGTGCTAAAACTAACAGGGTTTTATGAACTTGGAGTTTTTGGAGAAGACGAATCAGATTCATTTAAAAAGAAAACTACAAAAAAAGAATTAATAAATAAAATTAAAAACAATGGCTGACAAAATATATAAAGAAAAAGATCATCATCCTTTTGAGAATCAAATTTTTAATCACTATAGAAAAACAGCTAAAGAAATAAATGAAGCTATAGTTCTATTGACGGAACATAACTATACAGTTATTGACCATCAAGGAAAATGGATTACAAAAGAAAACATTAATTAAAATCAATAAATTATGAGTGCAATTATCAATGCGAGTATTAGGGTCGATAAATTACCTAAAGAAAAATTTATCAAAGGTAAAGACGGTGCAGTTTATTATAATTTAACCATTTCAGTAAATGACGATACAAGATACGGAAACAACGTAGCTATTATGGATTCACAAACTAAAGAAGAAAGAGAAGCTAAAGCACAAAGAAATTATTTAGGAAACGGCAAAGTCGTTTGGACTAATGATATAATAAAATTAGCAGAAAGAGAAGAAATAGTTAACACAACTACTGAATCTAATGACTTACCATTTTAATTAGTTAAATATTATTTTTTAAAGGAGGGGTGATTTGCACCCCTTTTTTTTATATATTTATACAAATGCAACCACGACTGGACGAACAACAAACAATACAATATCTTGCAATGCAATCAATAGAAGAAGATTGCACAATAGATGTAAATGAAAAATTAGAATATCCTCCAGTAGCATTGTCTTTTGGAGAAACATTAATAAAAGGAAGAAATAAAGATATGCTTTTACCAATACCTTTAGGAACTTATGGAAACTTTAGTTTTATACAAGCTCCTCCAAAGACAAAAAAGACATTCTTTATATCATTACTTGCATCAGTTTACTTATCAGACAAAAATCATTTTGGAGGTAATTTAAAAGGACATAGACAGGGCAAAGAGTTAATACACATAGATACAGAACAGGGTCGGTGGCATTGTCAAAGAGTATTTAAAAGAATTGCTGAAATGGCAGGAACATCAGACGACTACTTGACTTATGGTTTAAGAACTATTGGTTATAAAGACAGAATTGAATTTATAGATTATTGTTTAGAACATAAAGCTAAAAATGCTGGTTTACTTATTGTAGATGGTATTGCAGACTTATGTGCAGACGTTAATAACATTGAAGAATCAAATGCTTGTGTTCAAAGACTTATGGAATGGTCATCTAAATACAACATACATATTATGTGCGTGATACATTCTAACTTTGGAAGTGATAAACCTACAGGTCATCTTGGAAGTTTTTTAGAAAAAAAAGCAGAACTACAAATACAATTAGAAGCAAATACAGTTAATAAAGAATGGATAACAGTTAAATGCAAAAGAAGCAGAGGTTATGCGTTTGATACATTTAGTTTTAAGGTAAATGAAATGGAACTACCCGAAATCATCGGTGATTTATATGACCCCTTAAAGTAAATGAATGAAAATTAGTATTAAAGATATTTATAAAAAACATAATGTTTGGGTTGATATAGTTTGTTCTTTTGGATGTAACAAAAGCACAGCCGAAGATATAGTTTCGGAAATGTATATAAAAATATATAAAAAGTTAAAGGACGGTTTAGTTATTGAGTATGGAAAAAATGACTATAACTATTATTATATATTTAAAACATTAAAATCACTTTTTTATGATTTAAAAAGAAAAGAAAAAAATATTAAAATAATTGATATTGAAGAAATAAAAAATACTTCAGAAGATTACAACATAAGTTATAAAGAATCTTATACAATAATACAAAATGAATTAAAAAATATGTATTGGTATAATCGTAAAGTTTATGAAATAATTGAATCAGGGGAATCTATAGCTGAACTTTCAAGAAAATCAGGTATTGCATATCATTCGTTATATAACACTTATATAAAAGTAAAAAAAACTTTAAAAAATTTATTATGAAAATAGGAGACATAGTATTCTACATTACAAAATATACAGGCATTAAATGGCTCGTATATAAATATCATAACTATATGGGAACTAAATGTGATTGTGACAAAAGGCGTGAAGATTGGAATAAAATAAAAATAAAAAGATGGTAAAATTTAATAAAAATGATTTTAAAAACTGGGAAAAATTTAGGCTTTCAAAAAAATCAACCATTAGTCGTAAAGAATTCAAAATGGTATGTAAGTTCCACGCGGCCTATTACGATCATAAATACATCGAACCTTGTACTTGTAACCCTAAACTAATAAATAAATGGATTAGTGAACTTAATATTGTTTGGGACAATGGGAATTGAAACAATTAAAAAGTTCGAAAATGTATTAGTTGCTTTTTTAAATATGGACGGCTGGAATTTAGAATGGACTGGTAATGGTTTTAAACATTATGATGCTTGTGGATTTACGCCTAAGGGCAATCCTTGCGTTATAGAAATGAAATTTAGAAATAAATACTATAAAAAAAAAATGTTAGAAAAATATAAATATGATGCATTAATGAAAATGGACAAAAAAGTGGTAAAGCTATATTTTGTTAATGACCCTAAAGGTAATTATTTGTATTGGTTAAATACCTTAAAACTTCCAGAACCAATAGATATGTATTGTCCAGATACAACTTTATGGACTAAAAAAAGATTACTTAAGCCTGTTTATTTATTAAAAGAAAATCAAGCTACAAGAATTAATTTAAATTAGCTTATTAAATATATTGTTAATTAAATAATTAATTGTATATTTATAATAAATTTAAAATAAATGGCAAATAAAAAAGAAATAAATTTTAGAGACCCCGTGGTTGAAAGAGTTGTAGACAAATTTATATCTCGTTCTGATGTTGGTTTTAAAAAATATGGGGTAACAATGGAACAAGATAAATCAAATTTAAAGGAATGGTTAAATCATTTGCAAGAAGAATTAATGGACGCAATTTTATATATCCAAAAAACTAAAGATATATTATGAGTTTATTTGAAACAGAATATAAAAATTTACTTTTACAATGCTTATCAAATAATGCTTTAACCACTAACAGAACTAATGTCAAAACATATAAGCTTTTTAATAAATCCATTAATATTGATTTAACAAAAGGTTTTCCGGTTTTAACAAGTAAAAAAATATTTTTTGAAAAAGCGTTAGCTGAATTTCGCTGGATGTTTAAAGGGCGTACAGATTTAAAATACTTGCAAGATAATAATATAAAATGGTGGAATGATTTTGCAAATGACAATAGAGAATTGGGCAAAGTATATGGCCATCAAATTAGAAATTTTGGTTATGAAGTAGATCAAATAAAATATGTTATAAATGAAATAAATAATAATTCCCGCAGAGCTATAATAACTTTATGGAATCCGTGCGATTTACAAGATCAAGCTCTCCCCTGTTGTTTTACACAATTTAATTTTGTAAAAATTAATAATGAATTAAATATGACAATGACTTTTAGAAGTTCGGATTTATTTTTAGGATTGCCATACGATATAATTGTGGGAGCGTTATTTTTAATAACTATATCAAATAAATGTAATTTAAGGGCAAATACACTTGGTTTAAATTTAGCAGACGCCCATATTTATGAAACACATATTAATCAGGTAAAAAAATATTGTAATAATAAAATGCATAAATTACCAACGCTTGAGGGCGATTATAATAATTATATATTAAAAAATTATATAAGTGAAAATTTTATAAAAGCAGACTTAATAAAATAATGTTTTATATATATCACATACCTAATGTTAAAATAGGATGCACAACAAATTTAAAAGAAAGAGTAGTAAAGCAACAAGGATATAAAGATTATGAAATACTATATAAAACAAAGGATATAAATAAAGCATCAAAAAAAGAATTAGAATTACAAAGTAAATACGAATACAAAAAAGACAATAAAACTTATAAAGAAATAATTATGAATATTAAAAATAAATTTTACGTAACTAAACAATCAATTACATTTAACAATACAAATGAAGATTTGTTAGATTTTGAGTTCCCCGAATATATAATGCTCGATGATAAAAAAATAATTTTTAATAAAGAATTAAAACAATGGTGTAAAACAAATAACACAAAATCAATGCATAATAATAAGCGTTATGTTTATAGAAATGGTTTTGAAAAAAAATATGAACAAACAAAAGAAAAAACAATATTTGATAATATAAGGGGTTGGGCTAAAGATAAAGAAATATTAAAAAAAGGCGATTCAAAAACACAATATATTAAATTACAAGAAGAGGCAGGCGAGTTAGCTAAAGCATTGTTAAAACAGGATAAGGCAGAAATAATAGATGCTATAGGCGATATTGTGGTTGTATTAACAAATTTAGCAAAAATAGAAAATTTAAATATTGAAGATTGCATTGAGTCTGCTTATAAAGTGATAAGCAAAAGAACAGGCAAAATGATTAACGGAACATTTGTAAAAAACCAATGATATTATTAATAGACGCGGATAGTTTAGTTTTTGCTAGTTGTTATATGCCTAAAGAAGAAATAGTAGATTCTCCTTTTTATACAAACATTGAAGATAGCAAAGTAAAGTTTGACGAACAATTTATGAAAATTGTAAATGATTTAGAGGAGCAATATAAAATAGATAAAGTCATTACGTTTAACGGAAGCAAAGGAAATTTTAGAAAAATACTAACACCAGTATATAAAGCAAACAGAAAAAAACAAGAACTTCCTCCATTACTTTACGATATGCATCAATACGTTAAAGATACATACGACAGTAAATTTGTATATGGATTAGAAACTGATGACCTTGTAGCTAAATACTGGCAAACACTATCAAATGAATTTGGAAGGGATAATGTAATGATTGTGAGCATAGACAAGGACTATAAACAATTTCCTTGCTTAATGTATAACTATCACTATAAACATAGAGTAGTATTAGACATAAGTAAAGAAGAAGCATTATATAACTTTTATGAACAAATGATAGTAGGAGATACGGCAGACAATGTAAATTACTTTAAAGGCAGGGGAAAGAAGTTCGCAGAAAGCTATTTTAAAAATTGTAAAAGTAAATATCAATATACTAAAAAACTATACGAATTATTTAAACAAGAATACAAGGGTAAAGCAAGACAAAAATACGCAGAATGTTATAACCTATTAAAATTAAGAAATGATTAAAGAAAACAAATGGTTTGTTCAAAATGAGATAGCAGAAAAAGTAATAGAGCTATCGGGCATTAATATATTTGAAAGATCAAGAAAAAGAGAAATAGTAGAAATGAGATCGTTATTCTTCTACATATTAAAAAACAAATTAGATATGGGATTAACAGAAATGTCAAGATACTTTGAAGATAGCGCTTCAAGTATAAATCACGCAACTATTATATGGGCATTAAAAAACTATGAACTATATAAAGCCACAAATAAAAAAATACGAGAAATAGAAGAAATGATTATTTTAAAAACTTCTATGAACATAAAAGGAATAAACAGGGAAACTTATTTAGAATTAAAATGCAAAGAACTTGAAGCAGAAATAGAAAGACTAAATAAAAAACCTAATGAATCTAAAATAATAGATTTAATAAACCAAGTGCCTAAAGCAAGAGAAGGAGAATTTATTACAAGAATGGAATTAATGATTAAAGGGTGGGAATGGCAGTATAAAGATAGCACAACAGCTTATGTGGGGGAATAAAACAAAAGAACAAGCCCTTTTAAAAGTTCAATCTAAAATTTGGGAACAAAGAAGATACATTAGAGAATTAGAATCTGACATTGAAAAAGATAATGACATTGAATTTGAAATAGTAGAATTACAATTTAACAATGCTATTAATCAATTAGATATATACGAATACATAAAAAAAGCAATACAGAATTATGACACAACAGGAATTTAAAGAAACAAAAAAATATCTATTAAACATCTGTCAAGAAATAATGGATGTTAAACAACCTGAATACACACAAAAGAATTTAGACATACTACACAACTTTAAATGTTCTGCAAAGTTTATAGGCATAGAACCAATGGAAGTATGGGCGGTATTTTTTAATAAGCACATACAATCAATACTTGCACACGCGGGAGACCCCACTATGCATCAAGCAGAACCATTAGAAACAAGATACGCGGATGCTATAAACTATTTACTATTAGGGTTTAGCTTACTAAAAGACAGACCAAAAAAAGACATAATATCTGGAACAGAATGATATACAACCAAGATTGTTTAGAAGCTATGAAAGATATGTCAGATAATCAATTTGACTTAGCTATTGTTGACCCTCCTTATGGTATAGGAATGGATAAAAACAGAAACTCTAACAAAGGAAAAAATGGATTTAAAATATATCACGATACAAATTGGGATTCAAAAGCACCTGATAAGATTTATTTTGATGAATTAATTAGGGTAAGTAAAAATCAAATTATTTGGGGTGCAAATCATTTTATAAGCAAAATACCTTATGATTCATCTTGTTGGGTTGTTTGGGATAAAAACAATGGAGATTGTGATAATGCTGATGCCGAATTAGCTTGGACGAGTTTTAAATCTGCTGTAAGAAAATATGTAAAACACATAAGTTCAACTTTTAAGTACAGAATACACCCAACTCAAAAACCTATCCAACTTTATGAGTGGTTATTAATTAAATATGCAAAAGGGGGGGATAAAATACTTGATACACATTTAGGAAGTGGAAGCATTGCAATAGCTTGTCACAATTTGGGATATGATTTAACAGGATACGAAATGGACAAAGATTATTATAAAGCTGCTATAAAACGAATAGAACAACATAAGGCACAAAAAAGATTATTTTAAAATAAGTTAAAAAATACGTTATATAATGAAGATTGATTAAACAATAATAATTCAATATGGATAATCGTAAAAACAACGGGGGGGCAAGAGAAGGTGCAGGAAGACCTAAAAAAGCAGACGAACTAAAGCTAATAGAAAAACTTGATTCGCTTATTGATAATGATGAAGTAATTAAAACTTTAGGCAAACAAATACTAAAAGGAGACAGTAGAGCTATGAATCTATATTTTGGTTATAGATATGGCAAACCTAAAGAATCTGTAGACATATCTTCAAGTGATGGCTTTAATGTAAACTTTAGAGACCTAATCAAATTTAAGTGATTGAAATAAATAAAAAGTATTCTCCTATTGCTGAATCAGATGGGAGGTACTTTATTGTAACTGGAGGACGTGGGTCTGGTAAGTCATTCTCCATAAACCTCTTATTAGTTCTTTTAACTTATGAAGCTGGGCATACTATACTGTTTACTCGTTACACTTTATCTTCTACTTATATTTCTATTATTCCTGAATTTATTGAAAAACTTGAGCTGCTTAAAATCTTTGATGACTTTCATATTACAAAAGATGAAATAAGAAATAAGCGTTCTGGGAGCAAGATAATCTTCAAGGGTATTAAAACATCAAGCGGAGATCAAACAGCTAATCTAAAGTCATTACAAGGCGTTACGACGTTTGTATTAGATGAAGCTGAAGAACTTACAAGTGAAGATACATTTGACAAAATAGATTTATCAGTAAGACAACAAGGCAAACATAATAGGGTGATACTAATACTAAATCCTACAACTAAAGAACATTGGATATATAAAAGATTTTTTGAAGATAAAGGAATACAAGAAGGCACGAATGAATCAAAAGATAATATCACTTACATACACACCACCTATTTAGATAACTTAAAGAACCTATCAGAAAGTTATATCAATCAAATAGAAAACATTAAACAACGTAGACCAGAAAAATATAAACATCAAATGCTTGGAGGGTGGCTTAATAAAGCAGAAGGTGTTATATTAACTAACTGGTCAATAGGAGAATTTAAAAAAGTAGGAGTTAGTGTATTTGGTCAAGACTTTGGATTTAATGACCCTAACACATTAGTAGAAACTAATATAGATACAACAAGAAAGATTATTTATTTAAAAGAATGTTTTTACTTAAATGGTTTAACAACAACAGAAATAGCACGTTTAAATATGAAACACGCTACAGACAATTTAATAATTGGAGATGCAGCAGAAAAAAGATTGATCTATGAATTAAAACAAAAAGGATGTAATATAGTTTCTTCAATAAAAGGAGCTGGTTCCATTACTTATGGGATATCATTATTACAGGACTATGATTTAATAGTAGACAAGCAAAGTATAAATTTAATTAAAGAACTAAATAACTATAGTTGGCTTGAGAAGAAATCTAATACACCAATAGATAAACATAACCATCTTATTGACGCAATTAGATATGCAGTAAGCTACCAGCTACAGAATCCCAATAGGGGCAAATATTATATACAATGATATGGAATGTAAAAAATGTAAACAGACAATGACTATATATTCAGGTAAAGACAACACAGATTACTACTATTGTAAAGATTGTGATATTGTACAATTTGAAAAATAAAATAAACTTTATTAACTTTTTTGTTGATTATATTAAAATAAGTTGTATATTAGCTACATAATTGCAATGAAGCAGTTATATAAACAAAACAAATGAAACAAATAAAATTTAATTACGATTCAAAAACTATATTATTTAAAAAAGATAAAGAAATAAAAGAAGATATAGAAACTTGTAAAAATATATTGTCAGATTTAAAACAACTAATTATTGTTAGAGAAAAGGAAGACGCTGAAAATCAACAATGGTGGGATGATAGAAAAAAGTTTACTAATGATTGGATGAGTTTAATAGATAAATTAAACGATAAATTAATTGAAAAAAATAAATTAACTTAACAGGGGGGTCGACAAAACAATCAAGGTGGATAGCTATAAGGTGTACAACTTTTAACCACTGCAACGGAGCAGGAGAGCCAGAGCAGACCCCCCATATTAAATATAAAATAAACAGAACAAATGGCAATAAATAAATTAACATTCGAGGACAACTCAAAACTAATAGACGTAGAATCAACATTAAAAATGTTATTGACTACAGACAACTTAAAGCCCTATCAAAAAGAGTGGGTAGTAAAATCTTATAAAAACATCTGTAATTTCAGATACCAACATTCTTAATATGAAAAAAATACATTATTATACAGGGGATAAAGACAATTATAGTAATAATTATAATCAGGGTTATAAAAAAGCTGTAGCAACTGATATTTTCTTAATGTCAATAAAGTTTCCTAATGATATATTCAAATATAAAAATTATAATAAAATGCTATATATTAAAAAAGGGCATATATTTAAAAAAGATATAATATTCGATAAATATGAAAAAAAGACAATACAGAAGTAATCAAGGGCGTAATCCTAAAAAAGAAGAAGCTATGTTTAACACAATTAAAGTAGCATTTGTATTATTAGTTATTGCTACTATTGTAAATCAAATTTTATCATAATGAAATACTATTACGAAGATAACGGAAACAGAAGATATTATATAGCAAAGAAAATATCTAAAAAACAAAACAAAGAAACATTTTTAAAGATTGCAGGTTATGCAGCTTTAGGCTGGGCAGTATTTTATATTGCATTGTTTTTTTTCTTACATTTGTTAGAAATGGCAATATGAGAAACAAAATACAGAACATACAAGATTTAGAATACAGTAACAACCAAATATTAATTGGAGAACTAATTAAGAAATGGTTAGAAACAAAACCAAAGAACAAAGAGTTATTAAAGTTAAGAGATGCGTTTATTGATAATTCAATTTACGTTGCAGGATTACAGAATGACCTTACAGCTTGTAAAATGGCTAATAGTGAATATAGAGAAAGAATGAATGAAGCCCTGTATGATCTTGAATTAATAAAAGAAGAAAATAAATATTATAGTGAGTAATCATTGGACATATATCACACTACCAGAAGATGAACCAGAATATGAATGTATGATGTGTGATAAACCTATACATAAAAAAAACGACTACTGCTCCAACGATTGTTGGGAGGCCAGTATGTTATAAACGAGTTGTTTTGTTTGGAAAAAGGGTGTTAGAAATAGCACCTTTTTTTTTATACTAAAATCGCGCTTTAATTTCGTTATATAAGTATGGAAATAAATATTACTATACCAACACAGTTAAAAGACATCACGTTAGGACAGTATAAAAAATTTATTAAAATACAAGAAGGTATCGAAAACACTACCTTTTTACAACTAAAAATTATTGAAATATTTTGTAAGGTTGATTTAAAAGTAGCTAAAGCTATGCGATACAATGATGTTGAGCAAATTACATCAGATATACTTAACTTATTTACTAAAACACCTAAACTTGTTACTACATTTAAAATGGATGGTATTGAATATGGATTTGTACCAAATTTAGATGATATGACATTAGGAGAATATATTGACCTTGATACATATGCAGGAAATTACGAAAGTATTGAGGTTGCTATGAATGTTTTATACAGACCAATAATAACACAAGTAAAACATAAATATATAATAGAGGATTACAAGCCAGATAATAAAGAGCAAATGTTAAATATGCCAATGGATGCAGTAATCTCATCAATGTTTTTTTTTCTGAATTTAGGAATAGAATTATCGAATATTATCCTGAACTCTTTGGAGGCGAAGCACAATCTACAACAAGTAGACTTGGTCAATTTTCAGCAAAGTATGGATGGTATCAGTCAATTTATGCCTTATCTAAAGGAGACATTACAAAATATGAACATATCACTAAATTAAAATTTCAAGAATGTTTTTTAATGTTAGCGTTTATGAAAGACAAGAATCAGTTAGAAGCTGAACAACTAAAAAAACAATTTAAATGAGCCAACAAGGAATAAGAGGATTTTATCAATTAACAGAAACAATTAAAGAAACATTACTTGCAGATATAAATTGTAATACTGTAACAACAGGAGATATTTATGATGTTAATTTAAATAAGCAAGATATTTTTCCACTTGCACATATAATTATAAATAATGTTTTACAACAAGAGCAAACATTAACTTTTAATATAAGCATAATTGCAATGGATATTGTTGATCAATCTAAATCAGTAACAACAGATAAATTTACTGGCAATAATAATGAGCAAGATATTTTAAATACACAATTAGCAGTATTAAACAAAGTAATACAAAAATTAAGAATAGGTACTTTATATATAGATAAATACCAACTTGATACAGATGTAAATTGTGAACCTTTTTATGACAGATTTGAAAATCAATTAGCAGGTTGGACAGCAACAATGGATATAATAATATATAATGATATACAAATTTGCTAATGACAAATAACGAATTAAATAAAACATTAAAAGCATTTGGTAAATATGTTGTTGACCAATCAAAAGCTAATCTTGAAAAAGATGGTAAAGGTGGTGGAGAATTATATAATTCAGTAAGTTATAATTTAATACAAGAAGCAAATGCCTTTTTATTAGAGTTCTTAATGGAGGACTATGGTATGTTTCAAGACAAAGGTGTAAAAGGTGCAGACCCAGAAAATATAAGTTCTAATAGTAAAATAAGAGGACAACAGGCACCTAACTCACCATATAGATTTGGTTCAGGAAGTAAAAGAGGAACATTTAAAACCTTTGCATCTAAAATGGCTGAATTTGCAAAAAATAAAAATATAAGATTTAGAATACCAAAAGGACAAAAAGGAGCAGGTCAATTTAAAACAGGTAACTATAAAAGTATGGGATATGTAATTGCTAAAAATATTTACAATAGAGGTTTAAAACCATCATACTTTTTTACAAAACCATTTGAACAAGCATTTGCTGATTTACCTGATAATTTACTAAATCAATTTGCAATAGATGTAGAAAATCAATTAACATTAGGAATAAAAAAATAAACAATGGCAGCAATAGCATTAAGAAGTCCACAATATAAAAGTATAAACTCAGGAACAAATGCAGCTTACGCAATTTGTACTATAGAAATAGACACAGGGACTGGATACAATACTGAATACACTTTAAGAAAAAATACTACTCCTAATACTACAGTTCTTTTTGAAATTTCTGAATTATGTAAAGATTTTTTTGGAGACCTTGCTTTTGATGGCGATTATTCTCCTGCAACACCTTCACAAACTATAGATATAAGAACTCGAATAAAATCTTATACAAGTTCTGACGTTTTAGTAACTGACTCAAATAACATTGACGATATAGGTTACAATGCTTACGGAACATTTATGGAAGGAGATAATCCTGAAGTACCTTTTGGTTCAAGACCTACTTGGCTTTTAAGTGGAAACCCTAATCATACAACAGCAGATAATGAATATTATATTTTTGTGCCTAACAATACTTCAGGTTTTGTTCCTTATATTAATGCTAATCCAATAAACCAACCTACAATGGGCTATCAAAGCTATGGAGCTACAGATGTAGAAATAACAGGAAGTCCAGCAGGGATAAAAATGAACATAAATAGAATTGACTGCACAAAATATGGAGAAGGTCATAAAATTACATTTGTAAACAAGTTTGGAGCTTTACAAGATATTTGGTTTTTCTTAAAATCAGTTAATACTACTACAACAAAAAAAGAACAATATCAAAGAAATATAATTTCATCTACAGGAACTTATAGTGTTAATCAACACACAAAACAAGACTATAATACTGTGGCAAACACAAGCATAACATTAAGTTCTGGTTATTATCCTGAATGGGCTAATCAATGGTTTGAACAATTACTATTATCAGAACAAGTTTGGCTTACAAGACCTAAACCATTTAATCCAAGTCAAGACGAAGTAGTTCCAGTTAATGTAAAGAAAAATAGTATGGTTCAAAAGACATCACTAAACGATAAACTTATAGATTACACATTTGATTTTAATATGTCATTTGATTACATAAACAATGTTAGATAATGCAGAAATTACAACTATATATAGCAAATGAAAGGATTGACCTATTTAAGGATGAACAGGTTTCATTTAATCAGTCCATCCAAAACATTAAAGACCCTGCAAAAATATTTACTGAATTTACTCAAACGTTTACAGTTCCAGCTTCTAAATCTAATAATAAAATATTCAAACATTATTACAACTTTGATATTGTAGGAGGGTTTGACGCAAGGAATAAAGTAGATGCTTTAATTGAACTTAATAATATAACTTTTAAGCAAGGTTATATAAGACTTGATGGTGTTGATTTAAAACTAAATAAACCTTATGCATATCGTATTACATTCTTTGGTGAAACAGTAAACATAAAAGACTTAATAGGCGATGACAAACTTGGTGCTTTAGATGACTTAGATCAGTATAAATTAAATTATAATGCAGCTACTATAAAGGCAAGATTACAAAATTCTACTAATCCTATATTATGTCCTTTAATAACATCAGGTGCAAGTGGAACAAGGTCAAGATTATATTACGATTCACAAACACACGGAACTAACAATGGTAATTTATTTTGGCATACAGGAGGAGGTAGTAACCAAAATGGTGTTTACTGGGAAGATTTAAAATATGCTATAAGATTGTATGAAATAATAGAAGCAATAACAGTTCGTTACCCTTCTTTAGTTTTTACAGATGACTTTTTCAGTACAGGAAATCCTGAATTTTACAATCTATATATGTGGCTACATAGAAAAAAAGGAAGTGTAGCACCTTCAGAACAAATTACTACATTCCCAGTATTAGTAGATGGATTTGGTGTACCAGCACCTACTAATAGAACAAGTATGGTTAATGGTTCAGGTTTAATTATTTATGGAACTGATTTACCCAGTATTGCACAAGAATTAACATTAGACCCTAATACTTTAAGTAATTCAACACCTTATGATGTTATAATAAATCGTAATGGTACTGTATGGGCATCGTTTACAAATCTAACAGGTACTCAAACGTTTAATGCTGGAGATATGGGGAATATGGATGCTGCTCCATATACTGTAATTATTAGATTAACAACAAGTATGACATTTGATTCAATAAAATGGGAATTGTCTGGTTATGATTCAGGAGCTGGTTTAGTATGGACTGATACATATGACACAAGTACGTTTAATGCTAATGCTTCATTTGAATTTATTATTACAGAACAAATTCCTGATATGAAGATAATAGATTTTCTAACAGGTTTATTTAAGATGTTTAATTTAACTGCATATTATGTAAGTGATGCACAAGATGCTGACTTTGGTAAAATCAAAGTGCAAAAATTAGATGATTTTTATACAGCAGGAACAAGCTATGACATAAGTAAATATGTAGATGTAAGTTTAAGTCAAGTAAATGTAGCTTTACCATATAGAGAAATAGAGTTTGCTTATGAAGGAACAGGAACACTACTTGCTTTACAATATGAACAATTACAGGGTAAAAGTTGGGGTGCAGAACAGTTTATAGGAAATGCAACAGTAGGAAATAATTTTGATGCACCTAATCCTGTTTATAAAGTAACACTTCCTTTTGAACATTTACAATATGAAAGATTAGTAGATGTAAACACAACATTAGCTGCTCCAAGAACTACAATTCAATGGGGGTATTTTGTAGACGATAATTTAGAAGCATACTTTGGTAAACCTTTATTATTTTATCCAATAAAGCAAACATCTACAACATATCCAATTTCTTTTTTAGATAATTTAACTGGAACACATTCTAAATTAACCTCTTATTATATACCAAGCAATAGTTTAAGTATATCTTCTTCAGTAAGTACAAAAAATATAAACTTTTATAATGAAATAAACGAATATAGTTTAGATACAGATTTTACAGGAACTTTATTTTATGAAAATTATTTAACATACATACAGGACATATTTAATAGTAAAAGAAGATTAACAAAACTAAAAGCTTATTTGCCTTTGAAGATTATTTACAAGTTAAATATGAATGACAGGGTAGTTATTAATAATCAAAGTTATAACATAAACAACTTAACTACTAATTTAATAACGGGAGAAAGTTCAATAGAATTATTAAATGAATTATGATAAAAAATATATTAGAATTATTAAAATATACAAATGGTGAAACGGAGAATATTCGTATTGCTACTGGTAAAAACAAATTACCTACAAGTATAAAAGAAGGTATTAAACAAATTAAAAAAGAAATAAGCTATGCCAATAATTAAGACAATAGTAATAGATGCTAACGTAAAGGATGCACAAGCAGATTTAGATTTAATAAATCAAATGCTTGAGCAACAAGATGAGATTCTTGATGACTTGGAAAAGCAATTGCGTGACTATGAAAAACAATTAGAAAAAACAAATTCTAAAGATTTAAATAAACGTAAAGAAATACAAGATTCTATTAATAAGACAAAAAAACTTATTAAAGAAGAAAAACAAGATATAAAAGAAAACACAAAAGCTCGTAACAAAGCAAATAAAGCACTTGAAGAAGCTAAAGAAGAAGCAGGGGATTTAACAGGTGTTATGGAATTAGCCGATAAAGCTACTGGTGGTTTAGCAAGTTCATTGGTAAATGTAGCAAAAGGTACAGGGGGAGTTACAAAAGGTTTTAAAACTATGAAAGTTGCAATTGCTGCAACAGGTATTGGTTTATTAGTTGTAGCTATTGGTGCGGTAGCAACAGCATTAACAAATTCAGAAGCAGGTCAAAATAAGTTTAATAAAATGATGACACAAATTGGTGTTGTTATTGGAAATGTTACCGATATACTTGGAAATTTTGGTAATGCAATAATGTCATTTGTTACAGGTAATTTTGATGAAGCAAGAGAATCAATAGGAAAAGTAACAGAAGGCATTAAAAACTTTGGAGAAGAAACAAGAAAAGAAATTGCTATTGCAGGTGAGTTAGCAGATAAAAGAGCAAAGGCAGATATACAAGAAAGAAAATTATTATTAGAACGTGCAGAAGCAAACAGAAAGATTGCTGAATTAAGAGAAAAAGCAGCAGACAAAGAAAATGTTACAGTTGAAGAAAGAATAAAAGCAATCGAAGAAGCAGGTAGAATTGAAGAAGATATAACAAACAAGGAAATAGAAAATGCAAGATTAAGATTTGAAGCAAAAAAAGAGGAGAATGCTTTAAGTGAATCAACAAAAGAAGATTTAGATGAAGAAGCACAACTACAAGCTGAATTAATTAATTTACAAACAGCAAGATTAACTAAACAAAAAGCATTAACTGCAGAAGTTACTACAGCAAGGAGAGAACAAGAAACAGAATTAAAAGCAATTAGAAATGAAGCAGCTGCAAAAGAAAAAGAGGAGGCTGATAAAAAAGCAGAACAGAAAAAAATAGATGATCAAAAAGAAATTGATGATGCAAAAGCTTTAGCAGATTTAAAATTACAAATAAGAGATGCAGAAGCAGTTACAGAAGATGAACGTAGAGAATTAGAAATAATTAAAGTTACTGAACATTATGATAAATTAATTGCATTAGCAAAAGCACAAGGATTAGCAACCATACAACTTGAAGAAGCTAAAAAAAATGCACTTGCAGGATTTAACGAAGAAGTTGCTACCAATGAAATTAAATGGGAAGAATTAACACAAAAAGAAAAAGGTAAAATTATTGCTGATGGTTTTAATAATATGGCAGCAGTTTTAGGTGAACAAACTGCAGCAGGTAAAGCAGCAGCTATTGCAGCAGCAACTATTAGTACATATCAATCGGCACAAGATTCATATAAATCATTAGCAGGTATTCCTATTATAGGACCTGTATTAGGGGCAGCAGCAGCAGCAGCAGCAATAGTATCAGGTATTGGACAAGTTAAAAAAATAACATCCACACCTGTGCCAACATTAGGTGGAAAAGCAGCACCAACAATCGGTGGTGGTTCAGCACCACAACCTGCACCTGCACCAACACCACCTGCATTTAATGTGGTAGGACAAAGTGCTACAAGTCAATTAGCTTCTGTAATAGGAGAACAAAGTCAAGAACCTGTAAGAGCTTATGTTGTAAGTAATGATGTAACCACAGCACAAGGGCTTGAAAGAAATATTGTAGAGGGTGCAACAATATAAATGCAAAATTATTAATTAACAACGTTATATAAAATATGAAGATAGTCGAATTAATCCTTGACGAAAATCAAGAAGAATCTGGAATCGAAGCAATATCCATAGTTGAAAATCCTGCCATTGAAGAAGATTTTGTTGCTTTAAAAAGTAATGAAGTTAAACTTGCAGAAATAGATAAAGAAAAAAAGATATTAATGGGAGCTTTATTAATACCAAACAAGCCTATATATCGAAATAATGGAGAAGATGAATATTACATATATTTCTCTAAAGATACTGTCTTAAAAGCCTCCCAAATGTATTTGACAAAAGGCAATCAAAACAATTCAACATTAGAACACCAACATTCATTAAGTGGTTTAAGTTTAGTAGAATCTTGGCTTGTTGAAGATGAAGTACACGACAAGTCCAGAAAGT
>WLWE01000838.1_pt1 | contig 25132 bp, 45 predicted proteins | sample 6718301 | NCBI WGS metagenome assembly WLWE01 (sample SAMN12718691, study PRJNA515312) | sponge metagenome | isolation source: marine sponge | host: Mycale hentscheli | place: New Zealand: South Island, Marlborough, Capsize Point | collected 2003-05-01 | reverse complement strand
TTTCTCTATTTGCGTCGCCTGGTACAGGATCTAATTTACCTGCTTTGTATTGAGCAAACATTTCATCTGTGTAGGCTTTGTCGTCTGCTAGAATTTTTTTTGCAGAAGCAACTGTTCCATCAAAATCATAAGCTTCTAATCTATCTCCCATTTGCATTTCAAAATCCGCAAGTTCATCAGCATTCATTTGTCTGTTTGCTCTTAACGAACCTAGACCTTCTGCATCTAAGTTCCTGGCCCCTGTTGCCAGATCCGTAATGTTTGCTGGAGCAGCCGGTGGCATATAAAACTCTTTCATCTTGTTAAGATTAGTTAAAAGATTGTTTGCTTGAATATCGTTTAGTTTATCGCCAACCGCAAAGCCGACAGCGTTCTTTGCTTCATCGATTGCTTTACTTTGAGATAAGACTCCTAGAGCCTCGGTGTTTAAATTTTTATCTAAGAAAGGTTCTACGTTGTCCCCTACACCTAAGAAACTAATATTGGTTCGGGTACCAAGGACATCGGATACATTCCCACCTAATTCTCTGAATGCTTTTATAATTAGATCAATAGTTGTTTTTTTAGCCATAATACTTTACGTGTCCTCTTACAATAGGTTCTTCTTTGTAGTCTTCAGGATGTCGAACCAAACCACCCTGTCTAATTCTCATAATGGCCTGTGTCGTACTATCGACATAGTCATCATATTCTCCAAATGGGAAAGACGCGCATTCTTCTACAACCTCCTGTGCAAAATGCTCGTGCATAGGCGCCCATATTTTACCGCTTTCAAAAAGCGGAGCAACGGAGTTTAATCTTGTATGCTTATCATTTCCTTTTGATGGTGTAAAGTTAATAACTGGGATATCCATCTGTCTCAACTCATGAGTCAAAGGTAGTCCTGTAGCTTTTGCTTCAATGATTACCATGTCAGGTTTCCAGTCCATATACTCTTCTAATGCTACACGCCGGAGTTCTGGAAAGTCATATCTATCTTTAAACGCGTTAAGTAAAATTATACTTTGTCCCTGGTCCTCGGTCGTAAAGACTCCCCACGTGGTTATCGCACTATAGTCAGAAGTTGTTTTTTTAGTAAACGCGGTATCGTATGATTGTACGATATAATCTAATGGCGGTGGATATTTATGTGTCCAGTCTTGCCACCATTCTCGTTTTAATATTGCCCCTTCTTCAGCAGTTGGTTGCTGCATATATTGTGCCAGCCAGTTAGAAACAGGGATCGAGGCTTTTGTTTTAAGTAATTCATCCCTGGTCCAGTATTCAGGCCACACGGGTTTTCCATCAGGGAGCAGGGCTGGTAATTCAACAACCTCCCACTGATCAGATCCTTCTTCAGATTGTGCTTTTAATAATTGACCAGTTATGTCTTTAGTAGACCAACGTGTCATTACAATTACAATAGCTCCACCAGGTTGCAAACGCTGACGTGGACCAGCTGTATACCAGTTCATCGCTTTCTCAAAAGCTTTACCATCTGCACGTACATCTTGTTCTTTGTGTGGGTCATCAATGATTAGTAGATCAGCACCACGACCTGTAATTGCTCCACCAACACCAGCTGCAAAGTATTCACCACCTTGTTCGGTTTTCCATTTTCCTGCTGCCTGACTATCTTCTTGAAGTCTCGTGTCAAACAATTCTCTGTAATTAGATTCATCAACTAAGTTCTTAGTCTTACGTCCAAAGTCAATTGCAAGGTCTGCTGTGTGAGTTGCTTGGATTATTTTTAATTTTGGATTCTTACCAATCATCCATGCCGGGAGTAAGTATGAGGCAAACTCCGACTTCGTATGTCTAGGCGGCATGTTAATGATCAGACGTTTAACTTTCCCATTAGCGAGATCGTTAAATTTTTTATTAATAATTTTGTGATGAGACCCCTCTATAAACTCAGGCCACACATACTTAACAAAACTTAAAAAATTTTTTGTAATATTTGGGCGGGCCTCATCCAATGCTACGCTTCGTTCAAGCTCTAGTAGGTTAGCACTTTCTTCTGGGGTCAGACCCTCATATTTTTTTTCTAAAATTTTTTCGTTTGGCATATCTTCAATATGTTTTCAAAACTTATAGCATAACCGTCTAAATCTTCAACTTTAGTATGACTTAGGATCCCTTTTGTTATTTAGGGGGGATTGGGTCTTTGGTTTTCGATTGCCATGTTCCATCGGCCTGGTACCTCTATGGGTGGGCCCACCCAGAGTTTTCAAGCAAAATTTTTAGGGGTATGCAAAAACTGCATTGTTGTTCTTGCATACCCTTATGGGATATTCTAGGTTAGTTCATCTTCCTCTCTCTCATGCTTACCCAATCTTTAAACTCTTTTGAGTTCATGTTCGTTTCCATTAACCATGGCAACATTAACATTGCCATAACATGTGCCATAAATTTATGGTCAAACTTATTAACACCAAACTCAACTCGGTCTATTTTTTCTTGTTCATCTTTTGCATTGTGAATAAACAATGCCATCTTAATTATGTCAGGCTGTAAGTGATATGGATAACCAACATCACTATCAAACTCAACATCAACATTTTTTTTATTCATTGTCGCCTTTCTCTATTGTGGTTCTTGTTGCCATGTATGGTTGCCTTTCATAATTGTCATTTGTCCATACATACTTACTGCTTTCGTATTTTTCTTTTTTTACTTTGATTGGTGTTTCACTCGGTTCTTTTACAGGTGCGATTGCAACAATTCTATCAATGTGTAATTTTACAAATTGAAAAAAACATGCAACTCTGCAAAAATGGTTTTCCCACCCTTGAAAGTAATAAGCATTTTGATAGTCAGTTATTTTAATTCGTCTGGTTCTTAAAACTTTATTGTTTCCAGAACCACGAACCCTATCAGTAGTTTGATAAGTATGACACTTTGGGTTATGACACCAATTATGAGTCGCCATGTGTTCCCCCTCTCTTAACCCAAAAAGAACCACTTGCTGTTCTATAATTATTTGCGTCAATATCAAAATAAGTGATTAATGGTTTCATGGCTTTTGAATACCAATACTTACACTTATCATTCCATTTTGCATTTCTAGTAATAAACTTACCATGCTTTTTAGCATAGTAAGAAATTTGAAAAGTTTCGCCATTTACCATGTCAAACCCCCAAACTCTACTGCAATTAAAATACATGCAGTACAAATTAAAAAGTTCATACCTAGTAAAAAAATACAATCTCTTTTTTGTATTTTTTCTAAACTGAATAATCTTTTTCGTGTTGAAAAGATTAATTCAGCTTGTTTCTTATTGAGCTCTATTAAAGATGTATTAAACTTTGATTGAGCATCATTATTACTTGCGTCGTTAGTTGCGTTCATTTTATACCTTTCTATGTTAGTTAGTATTATGGGATATTACATGAATACCCCATAATTACAATAGTTAATTTAAACTATTTTCTGCTTGTTGTTTTTCGTATAATAGTCTTGCCTCAATTTTGGCTTTCCTATCAACATTTTTATTTTTCATTCCCTTTATTCTTTCAGCAAGATTTTTAGGGTTATAAATAACTAGACCAGTTGAGTTAGTTCTAATTATTTCTGCGTCGGTAATATTTAAACCAAGTTCAGTACAAAGTTCTAATGCCTCGTCTAAATATTTATAACCTTTTAAACCAACTTTAATTTCTTTCATTTGGTCTAAAACAGATTTGATCCATTTTTGATGAGCAATAACAAATTGACCTTTAGCTTGTTTCCAAGAAATTAAAAAATTAAATTCTTGTTCAGTACACGCAATAGACCTATCTCTACAATAATCTCTACCAATTAAATCTAACTGATATTTTTCGTTCCATTGTTTGCCATAGCCACTACTTTTATCGCCAAGATATTTATTGTTGTTATCACAATATTTTGTTTTGTGAGGGTTATTATCTTTACCCTCTTGTTCAATCAAAATATCTGGATTACATTCTTCTTGTGCTTTTAGTTCATCACGAAATAAAGCATAACCATATTGGTTGTCACTATGATAATGACTATCATTGTTGTTAGTATCTATTGAACCATCTAATTTAAAATCAAAATGCTTTTCAATTTGTGCATCTTCAATTTTTAAATTATTGTCATAGTCCCTTGTTTCTTTTTTACCCATGTAGTGAAAGTGAAAGCAACTGTCTTTGGCAATCGTACTTACATTCTCAAATTTATTTTGTAAGTAGTATGCTTTTTCAACATCATCTTCAGTATAATGTTTTCGCACTATTTTTTCTGCCACTTTCCATGCGTCATCATTTAACTGAATTTGGTCTGCTTTCAGTTCGTCGTATTTCTTTTTTTCCTGAGTATCTTCTTGCTCTAAATGTACTCTCATTCTATTAGCAATCTTATTACGATACTCGGAATTTAGTCTTATTCTACTCATCTTATTCCTTTCGGTTTTTTGGTTTATATTATTTTGCATAAAAATTAACTTATACTATTGAATTTTAAAAGCAAGGGACTATATAAGATATTATGTTATTATTTACAAAAACTTAATACTAAATGAAAGCAAACTTGTGGTGTTGCTATCAGTGTGATGCACCCACAAGTTGCATAAAGAATTTACGAATTTTCAGGGCATGAAAATCGGTTGTATTTGCACATGGTTTTATTTACTTACTCAATGTGCAACTACAACTAGAAAAATTTTTTTGTTTTTTTTTAGGGTGGGCCCGCCCAGATAATCGTTTGGTTTCAAGCGGGTGGGCCCGCCCGGTATAATTTAAATTGCAAGCTGTCAAGAAATTTATTTTTATTATTATCTTGCATATGGGATGTTATGGGTTATATTACAGCTGGACCATTTTATATGAGCCCTGCCTAGGCGATAAACAATTGTCACCGGGCTCTTCACTGGGATGGTCCTTAACAAAAGGAGAAATATGGAACTACCATTTAAAATAATGCTAAGCGACCCAGCTTCTAAGCACGCGCTTGAGACGGTGACTAACCCATACAGCGGCCAGAGCTGCCAGCTGCCACGTTACGCCGTGGCTGTGTATGATGCGATTAAAGGCGCAGAACTTTTAGAAGATGGCAAGACAATGCAGAAGGGCCTGACATGGTTCCAGAAACATTTTACTAAACAATATTACGTACTGTTAGATTAATGGAAAAATATACATTAGCACAAATATTGAAAGCCTGGGCTGAAGCCTATGGCGAAGATATGGACCAGGAATACCCTGGTTTTATTCAACGCTTATCAGAAGAGACTGATGAGAAAAAATAAATTTAACGCGGCCGGGCCAGCAATGGTCCGGGTGCTGTTGCTGCACGCGGACTGGCTCAGGGACAATGGCTACAAGCTACAAGCCACAAGCGCAAGAGCTCAAGCCGCAAGCTTGACAAGGAAATTTTATTGTAGTATAAGATATTATAGGAGAAAGAAATATGTTAATCAAAGAAGCTAAAAAAATAATCGTATCACTGTCACAGCCTGACAAGATGCCTGGTTATGCTTATGGCATACCGGCGCCCGAATGCAAAACTGGCTCAAAGCTCAGGCTAATTCCTAACAGCGTTTGTGCTGGCTGTTATGCAATGAAGGGCAACTATATCAGATTTCCTAAAATTATGAAGGTGCAATATAAAAGACTCGAGTCTCTGAAGGACCCGCGCTGGGTGGATGCGATGGCCACTGTAATAAATTCACAAGCCGTGAGCAAACATAAAGTTTTTAGATGGCACGACGCCGGCGACGTCCAGGACCTGGACCACCTGAACAAAATTTTTGAGGTGTGCAGGTTAACGCCTGATATGCAGCACTGGATGCCAACGCGTGAAGCCTGGATCCGGGACCACCTTGAGCGATGTCCAAAAAATTTAATTATTAGATTATCAATGACAATGATTGACCAGGCAGCCGCTGGCAGCTGGCCGCATACTTCAACTGTAGTTACTAAAGATAGAACCTGCCCGGCCCCTGACAACGCTGGCAAGTGTGGAAGCTGTCGTAACTGTTGGAATAAAGAAATTAAAAATATTAGTTATGGTAAACACTAAAAAAGAATTACATGGCTTAACCAGCCTCAAGTGTAATACGCGCCAAAGATCCCTGGGTGGTTTGCCGGTGAATGGCGCGTTAAATTCGGATCAGGTCATTAGCGATGGTACCGCGACGGCGCCCACCAAGCGTGCACCTGGTCCGGGCCTTAGAGGACAGGCTAAAGTCCTCAAGCCACGTTATACACCGACTGGAATTTTATTGGGAGTAGACTTAGGCGACAAGCCTCAAGCTTCAAGCAAACGAACCGAAGGTTCAAGCCCGCAAGCCAAGGGTTCAAGCTCCAAGCCATAGTTCACAAGCTCCAGTATCCCTGCACCAGGGTACAAGCGGACCTTCCCCTTGTCCGGGGAACAAGCAACAAGGATAAATGTATTTAAATTATGCTTTACGTGAAAGCTAATTTGGTGGGGTGAAAAGCGTATTTTGTTACCTAATGTTACCTTTAACTCAACAGTGAAAAACCTGCCAGTATCATTATAACCCAATAGATCGGGAGTGCCCAATAAGCTACGGTTTTCCAGTCTTGTCCAATTAATTTTACTTTTAATTCCTTTAAGCTCACGCCACAAATCCTTCTCTAATTTAGCCAAGGTAACCTCTTACAGCTTGCCAATAATTTTTGGCATCTTCCAAGTACCACCTCGTTTAATTCCTTTTAAATTTAAAATGTGCGTGTCTCTATCACCAATCATTCTAGATTCCAACAACTGAATTTCATATACGTCTAATTTCTCTCCATTAGGCATTTCAATTTGAACTCTAGCCTCTTTTGCTGAGGGTGATACTAAAAACTTATCTAAATATTGTCTTAATTCTTTTGCTTTCATATATTGTGTTTATATAAGATATTATGTATAAAGCAAGCATGAGTCAAGAAATTGTCAAAAAGAAGGCGGCCTATCCAACAGAGCTTACAGAAATGCAGCGTAGGTTTTGTGAGTATCTTATTATGAATGAGGGTAGAACTACCAGAACCGAAGCAGCTCTACACGCTGGGTATGAGCCTAAGAGAGCTAGAATCGAAGGGTCTGAGCTTATGCAAAACCCAAAGATTCAAAAGTATTTACAACACAGATCTAATGAAGTTAACAGAGCATTTACTGTTACAAAAAACAATTATGTTAGACGTCAACAAGTGCTTTCACAAAAACTTGTAGATGAAGGTAAGATAAAAGATGCTGCACCATTTGAGCAACTAATTGGTAAAGCAACGGGACAATTTGTTGAGACCCATTTACATGGCAATCTAAGTGACATGGCCAAAGAAGAAAAATTAGCAGAAATTAAAAGATTAAAAACTTTACAAGAAGAAAGATTACAACTGTCTAATGAATCTTCGTTATCTTCTTCACGCAAGAAGTCGGGAAAACGGAACGTTCCGAAAAGTGAATAGAACCATCCTCTTCAACATCATAACCTGCAAAGATTCTTACAGTCTCATCATCTTTACTAAATAACCAACCTTCACTTACAGGTGTAGCAAGTTTCATATTCTTAAACTCACGCTCAGAACCCCAACCGCCCTCAGTTATGATATCAATCCAGTCTATACGTACACGTTTGTATGGAAAAGCAATCTGTTGTTTGATTGTCTTAGGTTTAACGTAGCTGTTTATTCTTCTGGATTTTTTCTTGGATTTCATACGGACTGTATACACCTCTCTCATTGATTTTTAAATTTAAAAATGCAAATCATATGCGCGCGTCCCTTAAATCGTTGGTATTGCTAGCTTTTTGATCATTTTTTACAAAATTGTATCTTTTGTAACCAATTGTATCCTGCTCTAGGATACAAATTTGAGCGAATAAGTGTTGGTATACAACAATTCTAGAATTTGTACCAATTGTAACCACTTTTAAAAAAAATTTTTTTTATTTTTTGTTTTTGTTTTGAAATGGGTATACAAAGGGTACAAATGAAATTAGCCTATGATTTACTACACTTTTTGATCATTTTTTGTATCCTGACCCTTTTTTGCCTGGGTACAATTTTGATGATATTGGTCTACTTTCTTCAAGAATGCGTGTTGATAGCGTACAAATTCACGTCCAGACACCTCAAACTTCTGAAACATAAAATCTTTGGTGCACATTAGAATGATTCCAGACTGTATTTTTGTACCATAAACATAGTTATGGGCCATACAATACGCTCCCAGCTGCTCAAAATAGTCTTCAATCCATTCTCGTCTCTTTGGTTTATTTGATTGCTTAAAGTCTATAATAGCCGGCTGGCCATCGAAGATTCCTACAACGTCAGTTGCTCCTGCATACAACCCAGGATAGTATAACGTCACCTCTTGGCCCCATACCTCTTCCAGGTCCCTGAGCCCTGATTCTATAATCTTGGTCGCCATAGTCTCTGCTTGTACGCCCAGCGGTGTAAGGTCCTTGTGCCCCGAGCCGTCAATATGTGCTTCCAGGTACCGGTGCATGGCTGTGCCGCGCTCGGCTGCTTGATCTCTGACCTTGTCTGCAGCGTCATTACCCATCCTCGCCTTCCAATCAGCAAGACTCTGTCGCTTCTCATCCGACTGGCACGCGGAAAGTATAGTCGTAACACTTGGTAACTTATCGTCACCTATATCATAGTGTCTTTTACCATCGATCAACGAACGCATTGATCTTGGGTAGTCATATAATTTGTTAAACTTAAAAACCATTTCTATCTTCTATCTTTTTTAATTCTTCATCGGTTATTTTATTTTTATCTTCCTCAACATCTACGTCAAAAGGATTTGGTGTTTTTTTAAATATTTCATTATATCTTTTTCTATACAAATCGTTGGAAACCCTTGATTTTCCGTCCCATTTTACACCTTTCGCTTTAGTCATAACTTATGCTTTAACTCCTCTAAGTATGCGTTGTTCTCTTGGTTTCGAATCAAGTCTTCCATATCTTTACTTTGTTTATCTCTTAGTATCTTAGTATGTTCTCTCCAGGCCCAGGAATTTAATTGACCAGACCAACCCATTATCCATAAGTATATTCTATATTTTATTTTTTCCATTCTCTTATATCCACTATGTTATTTTTATTTTTTTGTTTAGTAGGCATTTCATCTAATACTTCTCTTGTATCAAGATTAACATAACACAAATGCACGCCTAATAAATCTTGTTCTTTAGTAGGCGCTCGATTTACTTTCCAACCATTCTTAGTCCGTAAACTAATAGCCTTAACATCAACCAGCATGGTGTAGCCATCCTTGTCCAACACGACCATGTCGACTGGTCCGTGTTGCGATATGTTTTTAAACACATAAAAACCCTTACGAATAAAATACTCTTGGGCAATTAGTTCTGCTTGATCACCCTTAATATGTTTACTATTTCTTGGCATCAGACATATTCTCTTTTTTGTAATGTTTTATTTTATTTAGCTCTAATGAATTAGACACATTGCCAGATACAGATATTCTAGTCACATCAGAATAAAAAGGTGCAACGTAGTGTTTTATCCACGATGGGAATATAAACATGTCACCATTCTTAGGATGTACACCTTGATAAGTAACAGCTTGTCTGTTGCCCTCACCATACAGAAACATAAGACTACCTGGTCCACCTGATTGTCCTTGATATTCTTTTTGTTCTTTTTGTATCTCTTCCGGTACATCTAGAAATATAACAAACGACAAGTTATCTGCATGATCATGTGGCGGATTGTATTCTCCCTTCTTCATAAAGTTTACCCACAAAGAATTTAAAAGATACTCTGGCTTTTGATCGTAAGGTTTGTTCTTAAACTTTTGAAACGCTTGATCGTATACTCCAAGACATTGAGATACTTCCGGTAAAAATACCTCTTTTTGTCTGTAGGCATACTCTTCTTTAATAACTCCTGCTAACTTTGTAGTAAATTTTAGTTCTTCTTTTCTACTTTCTTCAGCTTCAGTTAAAAGTTTTTTTCTAAAGTCTTCTGATACTTTTAAGTGGACAATACAAGGTCCCCAAGTAAAAACACCGTATTTTATATCATCACTCATTTTTACCTTTTACAATTTTTAGATTATCATTCTCTTCTGACAATCTATCAATCTCATTTTTAAGATCTTTTATTTTTTTTCCTTGATCGATTATTGCAGCACCGGCTTTTCTACATTGATTTTGTAAAAAAGCTTTTTGTTTCTGCAACGCTTCGTTTTCGTCTCTATATTTTTTTACTTCTGCATACAGAGTAACGTTTTCTTCTTTTAGTTTATCTTGCATTATTTCCTCCTTTCACGATCCAACGCAAAGCAGATGTTGCTGGGTCAAACCCATCAAATTCATACTTACTGCAATGTGTGAATGCCGTCAGAATCAATAATAATATTATCAACCTCAGTCTCATATATTTCTCCTTCCGAATCACACACACCACATTGTGCTGTAACCTCTTCTTCTGTTAGTCTGTAAGGTATTCTTACATAACCGTTGCCCTTACACGTAGGGCATATTATTTTATTTTTCTTTGACTTTTCCATTCAGTTTCCTCGCTTTCTCATTTACTAAAATACTTATAGTTTGTGATCTACTCAGCACTGTGTCTGGTTGTATTACTTTTCTTATCTTATCAATTAGGTCATAGGTCTTATGACTTAATGATACGTTTTTGTACTTTGTTATATCAGTCATTATGATACACTCCTTTCTTTAGATTTATCATATAGGATTTATCTTATAATTTACAATAGTTGTCAATGAAAATATTATTAACTTTATTAATTTGTTCGCAAGTAGCAGGTTCTTGTATGGAGCCATACAAATGGCCCGAACGATTTAACACACAATACGATTGCCTTATGTTTGGTTATGAAGAATCATTGAAAAAAATGAAAGAGATAGGTAGAGCTGACGTTAATCAATACAACATGTTTGTTAAGTTCTATTGCACACCAGAAAAACCTAGTATTTAATCCATAACGCGGTGTACAGATCTGTGTGCACTGTACTGTACACCGGCCGGCTTTTGTCGCTACCCTTACGGGTCATAGCTAACGTTAGTGACTTAGCGCGAAGCTTTAGTATAGACGCCTACTCACCGGAATCAATTTTATCTACAGATACAGCCAACTAAACTACCACTACCATCATTCATGATGTGTAGGTTTAGTGTGTCTACGTACCCTGTTAATTTTAGTCTCAGTATCTCGCACAGGTCCATGCAATTTACTGGTCCCAATAAAGACACATGTTCCATCATTTGCTTTGACAACGGAATTAATTGATAGAGTCCGTCGTTTAAAATTATTAGTTCCATTATTCATCTTCCATAACTCTAGAATCAAAGTTTTTTGTGCCATGGGCTATAATTTTCTTGACCCCTGGTCCCTGTATCTCTAGCTTTGCATACGAAGACCATGCTTTCTTAATCAAGTTCATTTCTAATACAAGATTAGACCATTGTTTTTGACTAATGTCTTTACTCGTTATTGTCATTTTTTTCATTACTTACCTTCTATTCCAGAGATAGTTGCAGATACAAAATTACCTTTCTTATTGGTATATTCTATATGATATTCTTTTTTAGAATCTAGTCTACGTTTTAATTTTTTTAAAGACATAGCCTCCATATCTTTTGCTTCTCCAACTTCAACATACTCTTCTTTTTGCATGCCTAATTGTCTTGGTCCTAGTTCTCTTACTTTGTATGTATATCTCATATATTTCCTTTCTTTTTGTATATATAGTATCTTATGGGATATTTGTCAACCCCTTCCTTGGCGGTTGTATTTTTTATACGAACGTTTTTCTGACTTATTTAACGATTTTTTATGTTTTCTAGGCCGTTTTTTAGGCTTATCTCTAGGTGTAAAAAATTTAAAGCTTATTCTAGCCATTCTTTAACAAAGGGTTTAGAGCCTGGAGGTGTAGTTATGACCGGAAGATAACTTATTTTACCATTTACATGTTGTTCTAAATCCGATCCACAACTCATACATCTATAAAAAGCTTTATCAATTCCTACTAACGTTGTAAATTCATCACAAGTCGGACACTTACCACTAACTACTTCTGCTTGTACTTTGAATTTTTTTTCTGTCATATGCTTTCTTATTCTTTACCACTTTATTTTTAAAATGTCTAAGTTGTTTTGCAAAAGGGTTTCTTTTCTTGTTTGCTTTCTTCATTACTCTAGTATAAGCTTCTTGATCGATAAACTTCCGTCAATATTTGACTCTAATTCTGCCATAGATTTTATGCACTGATACTGCACCTGCTTTTTCGTATCACGCATTGCAACCCTCTTACCCTTCAGGCATTCAGACATAGACTCTTGTATTCTGTGCTCCTTGATTTCTCCGTTGATTATCATAAGAAGAGCCACTATCATTTCGGTCATAATACTTTACCTTTGTTTTCACCTTGCTTGATGACGTATTTTTGTGTACCATTCTTGCCGTGTTCTACAGACTTTTTTAAATTTTTAACAAAGTTCATCTGTTTAGCTTTCTTTTCCATATCAGAAATATATTGTACCACTTGTCTAGTAATTCTTTCCATTTTCTCTTACCTTATCTTTTAATTTTTCGATATCTTCTAATGCTTTATCTAATTGTTCTCTTAAAAATTCTATATTAACTTTGTTTGTCATATTCATTTCTTGAGTTTGTTCCATTTTTTCTACAGTCTTGTAAAGATCCTCAATTAAAAATATCTGCTCTTGATCGACGGGGACCTGTTCACTTTTTTTAAGCAAATCATTTTGAAACAGCTCACGTGAAGTCTCTAACGATACTAACCTTGCCGTCAGCTCCGTATATGCGAACACGCCGGCTGCGACGAGTAAAATCAGAGAGGCTACGGTCTTCATCGGCATCTGAACGGCTGCCGACTCTGAGATGTTTAAAGGTTTATTTGCCATTGTTTATCTCGTTCTCAAAACTTATGTCTGTGTCGTGATCTTTTTTATGTTTGTAAGTTCTTTTAGAATCTTTTTTCTTTTTACATTGACATCTTGGGCCTGCCATTTTGTTAGCTAGCCACTCACAGAAGACATCTAGTCCTCCAAATATTTTATATAAAAATTTATCAATCATTTATTTTTGGTTTTGGTAGAGGTAGTATATAATCTTTTGGAGGCATTTTCAATTCAGTTTTGTTCAATTTGGTTTTTCCTTGATTTATAAACTTATCTCCCATTAATTGTATGTCTGGGTTCTCTTTTTTATAATCATCTTTCATCTCATCCCAAAGACTCTGTGAGTCAGCTGGTCTAGTATTATTTCCTGAAGGAGTTACACCCCTACATTTAGATACCAATAAATCAAAGTTTGAATTATATGCAAGACTTGGATTACTATTAACCCTACCACACATCTTCATTAACTCTAATTGTTGCTTGATTGCTACGTTTTCTTTTGCTGTTTTACAGTCTGTTCCTAAATATTTTCTATAAGTAAAACTTAAGTATTGTTGTTCATTAGTGCTACTGTCAGAATAATTATAATCAGTTTCTCTTCTATCGGTTCTTACTTCAAACTCTCCACATCTTACACCATAGTCGTTAAGATATTCGTTTCTAGGATATGCAGGCTGCATAAAAGATAACAACACAAATAAAATAATTAAAACTCCTGTAAAGTAATAATTCATCCTGGCTATCTCCATACATTACCTGTTTAAATCCTTAATATCATAGTCGTGTTCTCTAACTTGATCTGCTAATTGTCTGTATAAATTTTCTGCCATCTGCCACGTAGATTCCGCAGAAGTTAGTCTTGTGTTTTGATCTGTAATTTTATCTTCAGCAACTTTTAAGTCTCTTTGTAAACCTATAATTTCTTGCTGATTTGAATTGATTGTGTCTGTTAAATTTACAATGTACCTAACGCCTGTGAACGTTCCGACTAGCACTGAAGCTACTACCGGTACCATGACTATATTTTTCTTTAATAGATCTGCTAAGTTCATACGGCATAAGGTCCTTTACTAAAAGATTATAGCTCCAATTACAAAAGCAGCGACAGCAATAACTATCTCTTTTCTGTTATGTAGTTGCCAAATCATAAATTTTTCTTTGTATTTATTTATCATCATCTTCCTCCAAGTTTCTCAGCTTATAATCATAACTACCTTGTTCGTGTTCGTCAGTTATCCATTTAGCCGAGTTTTCTACGGAGTATATCTTACTTGTTACAAGTCTATTAATCAAGTTTTTTGATGGGTCTACACCCATAGATGCATCGAACATTTTAAGCCTATTATTGGGCTGTATTGCAAAGTTTCCGTCTTCTAATTCAAGAACATGTCCACATTTGTGTTGATCTGGTTTTTCAGCATAACCAAAATTTAATTCGTTAAAATCTCCTGCACACCAATCAATTGTAAATAAATATTTACCTTTACGTTTTACTTTACGTCGTGATGTATATTGCATTGTAGCACCGGCCAGCTCATAAAAAGTTGTAACACTTACATTGTAACTAAAACTGTCCCACATAACTACTTCGTCTAATGGTAATTCTTTGACTCCAGGTTTTGTACAAAATGCAGTAATAGGTGCTCGCCACCACAAGCCGCCATCTTCCATTAAGAAATGAAACAATGGTACTCTGTTTGGTATGGAGCTAAAACCAAATACTCCTACTTCAAAATATTTATCGTGTGAATCTTTTTGATCTCTAAGATAGTTACCTCTTACGTAACATTCTATTACTGGTATGTTTGCATTAAGATAAGCCATTAGTCATTTATACTCCCCCAGTTTTTACCGTGTTCGTAGTCTACTTTGTTTGGAACCTCCAGACTAACAGCTTGCTCCATAATCTCAACAATCTTTTTTGCCTGTGCGTCATTTTCTATTGATAGACATAACTCATCATGTATTTGTATGTGCGCTACAATTCCTTCTTTGTATAATTCTAACATAGATTTTTTTGTCATGTCAGCTGCACTACCTTGTATTAATTTGTTTAATGCTTTGTATGTGTAAGCTCGTTTAATCCCTGGTCCATGTTCCGCCAATGCATCTTCGTGTGACATAGCTTTGTGCATACCAAAACTATTAGGTTCCCATAGATGAAACCTGCATAGACGTCCCAGCAATGTACGGATTTGTCCACGGTCTTGTGCTCTGTTAGATGCTTTTTCCATAAGTTGTTTTACAAATGGTACACGTGAATGGTATGTATTAAATAGGTCAGCAGCTTTGTCCTTACTTACACCTAATTCTGCCTGTAATTTAGCTTTACCCATGCCATAAAATAACCCTAGGTTAATTGTTTTAGCTTGCGATCTAGGTATCTCTGCCATATCTGCTACAGTCTGGTGAAAGTCTGAGTTAGCATCATTGTTGTAAGCGTCTACAACATCATAAACAGATGGTAGTTTGTAGAGAGCTGCATAATGCACTACCAATCTAGGTTCTTGCTGAGAATAATCAAAGCAGCCCCACTTATGGCCTTCTTCTGGTATAAACAATGACCTTATCTTAGGTCCAAGGTCTTTGTTCCTAGCTGGAATTTGCTGTAGATTTGGATTCTGGTAGGAGAACCTACCAGTAACCGTGCCACCCCCAGCGTTTCTTAATTGGTTTATCTCTGCGTGAATTCTACCTTTGTGTTCGTATCTAAGAATAGAATCTATAAAAGTTGTGTGTGCTTTGTTAACTTCTCTTGCTTTTGCAATCATGTTTACAACGGGATGTTTATGTTCTTGTAAAAAGTTTTTTGTAAATGATGGTGCTTGTGTTTTTTCTGTTCTCTCAAATGGTATTTTTAAATTTTCAAATACATCTGCAATACTACTTGCTGCCCATATTTGTGGCCTCACATTAGTTTCTTTTTCAATTGCAGTTAGCAATGCATTCTCTTCATTAATTAAATTTTTCTTTAATGTGTGTGCTGCTTCTACATCTACTCGTACACCTTTAAATCTCATGTCAACCAGGCATGGAAATAAATCTGTTTCTAGTTCCATAATAGATTGTAGGTCTTGTGAAATAATTTCTTTTTTCATTTCTTGCCACAAACCATATGTTGCTTCTGCATCTCGTTCAGCATAAGCACCAACGTTTAGTGATGGTAGTTTGTACATTTCTGATTTAGGATCTATACCCCATTCAGCTGCTGCTTCTGCAAGTGCAGCTTCGTTCTTACCAAAGCCTAGATATTTCCAGGACAAACTATTAAGATCATATCTAAATCTATTTTCATCAGTCACAGCTGCGGCTATCATTGTGTCAACAATCATACCATTTATAGTTAGACCCATAGCTTTGATCCAACATACATCATACATTGCATTGTGAAATATTTTTGTAGAATCTGTTTTAAGAATATCTTGAAACCATTCTAAAACTTTTTTACGATCCATGTTGCCACCACCTTCGTGTGCAATAGGAAAGTATCCTTTGTAGTGTGCAGTAGCTACAGCTATTCCTATAACTTCTCCATTACCTATAATAGATCCAGATCCTTTTTTAATTAGGTCCGGGTCTCTTGTTTCTAAATCAATTGCAATTTCGTCAACCTGTCTAAGGTCTGGAAATTCTGTGGGTATTACCCATTCTGTTTGTGCGCTAAATGTAGGTATTTTCATAACATTAAATAACAAAGAATTAATAAACATGTGAACAACCCCATGTAGTGAGGTATATGATTATTTGGTTCCATAGTCCCTTTCGATTATCATTTCTATAAAGTGTATTGCTTTTTCCAAGTCTTGTTTCTTTCCTTTATCGCGATGTCTTATTATGTATTTTATAGCACAACCTTCAGGATATAGCAATTCATTCTCAACTACAAACTTACTCGGTTGAATTTTATACTTTTGGTAGTGGCTCCCGCCATGCTGCTTATCCCAAACTTTCGATGTCATAACCTTTGTCCTCATGTTTAGCTGTTAGTATATATAGATTTTGTTTTGTACGTGTTACACCCACATACCAAACCCTTTGTTCTTCATCGTACTTATCTTCACTTTTTTCTACTGCGTCTCTTATTTTTTTTGTATTATCTAAAATTAATAAAACATTTGTAGCTTCACCACCTTTGGCTGCATGTATTGTAGATAATTTTACTCTTGCAGGTTTAGACAACTCTTCTTTGAGTCTTAACATTTCTCTTATGTATAAACTTTCTTCTGGATCTGTTTTAAAAACTTCATACCATTCTTGTGTTTTTACATAACCAAACTCATACAAGTCGTACATTCTCTCTTCTTTTAACTCTATGTCTTCTTCTAAAAATTCTAGTAAGTCTTTACACTCTGATAAAGATAATTTATCTCCATTGGTCCATCTCGTATAATTTTTAATAGCTGTATACAATCTTGTTTTATAACTCTTTCTACCTTTGATTTCAAAGTAAATAGCCATATCTTTTAATATTGGTTTTAACTTTGTTAATTTATCATTTGTTCTTGAAAGTATTAACCAATCACCTTCATGCAATGGTGCATCTTCAATAGAAGTTATATGATTCGTGGTCCCTGATTCCGGACGCGGTGCCCATAACTTCATGATCCTTCTATCATTAGGTATTCTATTTAATATTTGATCAGCTACGTGTTGTACTTGTTGTGGTACTCTGTAAGATTGTGGCAAGATTATGTCTTTAGCCGGTTCGTCTTGAAATCGCTTAACATCTGCACCAGCCCAGCCATAAATAGCTTGATCATCATCACCTGCTAGTATAACATATTTAGAGTTTTTCTTAAGTATATCGTACATTTTCCACTGTATTGGCGATAAATCCTGTGCTTCATCGACAAATATTACATCATATTTCGGACACAATTCTGCCACATTAAATCTTTCAATCATGTCTGTAAAGTCTACCAGGCCATATGCTTGCTTATAATTATCTACTTCATCTTTTAAAATTTGTAATTGATGTTTGTCTATGTCTTCTGAATACATATCTGTATTATATTCTTCCTCGATAGATACATTCTTAATTCTTGCTGCATTAATAATGTTAAAGTATTCACTATTAGAATCTACAAACCCAGTCTTTTCTTCTCCATTAGAATAAACTGTAACCTCTATACCTAGTTTTCTACCTATGTCTTCGTAGTGTTCGTCCTGCATTACCTGAGCTTTCTTCATACCCAGTTGTGTAAATGCTAATGAGTGTAGTGTTCTAAAATATTTTAAATTTTTTCTTTGTAGTCTTGGGTATGCATCCAACATCCTATCGATAGCCTCGTTTGCTGCTTTGGTTGTAAATGCAAAGTATCCTATCTTATCAATAGGTGTACCTAGTTTAACAAATGTTTTTACATACTTGATAAGTTTAGTTGTTTTACCTGTACCAGGAGGACCCAATATTTTTCTGATCACATTATCTCCGTGTTGTGTTTTATTTTAGTATGGTTTATTTCTATATCTTCAAACTCTTCTATACTTATCATTACAATATTTTTTGTAGGAGTATTGTATTTACCTTTTTCTTTTGTAGGATATCTTTTCTGTTCTAAAAATTGTATGTCACATTTCTTGTAATTAGTTTTCATCATTACACCTGTTTTATCTTCGCCGTGCTTCCAGTTCTTAGATCTTAGTTTGTCGTAAAATTTATCAAACTTAAAGTATGCATAGCCTTCTTCTATTAATACTGTACCAGATTTAAATGCTGCATCGTTCATAGCTTTAGGTCCATTTATTTTTGCGTGTAATACATCATGTAGTTTTTCTTTTGGTGATGTACCTACAGGAGGGTTAATTACTTTTTGTGTTTGAAACAATGCTTCTAATACTGTTTGATCTTCTGGTGCTTTTATAATTGGTGGTGGAAACCCTGCAGCTTTTGCTATTGAATTTCTACGTTTACGTTGATCTGTTACGTGTTCAATTGTTTTACAGTGTACTGTTGCTTTACCAATACCATCTGGCTTTGTAACATCAAATTCATACTCTGGATCTGGTTCTATATCTATCTTTCTTAAGTTTGTTAACACAGGATATTGTCCTTTAGATCCTGCTAGTATACCAAACTTCTTTTTTACACAGATACCTTTCTTACAAAAATCACTAAGCGGACTCTGGTTGCATGTGTAACCTTTTTCTGATCTGTTCCATGATCTTGTTTTTTGTTTTAGTTTGTTATCATCCCATGCGTTTGCGTGTTCTCTTGCAAAGTATTTTACTGGTGCATTCTTTACTTTCTGTTCCCATGTATCTGGATATTTCATCTTAACAAAAACATGATAGTTATACATAAATCTATCTTTGCCATCAAAACTTGATTGATCAGACACTTTAGATATTAAAGCAAGACAAGGTGGTCCTTCTAAAAAATCTTCATCTACACCTTCCATAGATTGTTTTTCCATTTCTTCTGTCAATGATTTTAAATCATCTGTTGTAGTTATATTTGCATCTACTACTTTTATAAATTGTTCTAATGTAAAAAATGTACCATCAATATTAATAGCTCTACGCTGTCCGCCATAGTATGGCAGGTTTATAAATTGTCCTGGTTTTATGATCCCTGTTTCCGGATCCTTGGTTAGTTGTGTCTGCTTTGGAAATATTTCTGTGTCTGGTTTTAGATTAAACAAAGGTAATAGATTGCTTAAGAATGATACAATAATTGTTGATTGCACAAACTCATTCATAAATAAATATAAATGTAGCCCACCGCTTTTAGACTCAATAGGTATAAGTGGTAGTTTGTATTGTTGAATTGTTTCTAAATAAAATTTTTTATCAAAGTTTTCATATTTCTTAGGATCTATATCTATGACTCCAAACCTGGCATCACCGCTCTCATTAGTAGGCTGTATACCAACAGATATCTTACCTTCTAAATGTTCTTGATAAATTGTGTCTGTAAATTCTTCGTATGTCCATCTGTAATTAGGTTTTTGCTTTCCGCTTTCTGGGTCGACAATTGCGTTGGTCCAATCTGCAATACCATACGCATGTCTATAGCCATTAAATATCTTTATATATTCTTGCATAGTTATCCTGTCTACATGGGCCACTTAGTCTCCCTCATGGCCCACGCTGTGCACATACCCCGAAGGGATTATATAATGCTGCTACTTTCCGCTGGTTTCTGCTCACCATGCTTCGCTTTCACTGCACCTTTAGAGATGCTTTCAGAAAACGATTTAGCTTGTTGATAGATACTTGCTTCAGTAATAGGACCAACTTTACTTACTTCCCAACCAAACCACGTGCCTTTATCATTAGACATTTGGGTAGTCTTTAGTTTGTAAATGTGGCTAAAAGATGCCGGTGTATATAAACCGTTTTTACCTTTTAGTTTTATGCCCGACATCATTGAATTCCATTTTCTACTAATTTTTAATTGAGTAGATTTCATAGAGATCAATGCAGTCGATGGACTGTCTCCTGTTATGATTACAAAATGTGATGCAGTCTTTTCAATATAATTACCATTAGGTAATCTATCTTTGTAACTTGCATCTGCTTTTGTTTTAGACATGATATCAGATGAAGAATCATAGATTGCAACTGGTGCACCCGGTCCTTCTCCTCTATCTTTCCATTCGATGTATTCGAGTTTGTAAAAACATGGAATTACATCTATGCCTTTTACTCCGTCGTATAAATCTCCAGTCACGGAATTAAAAATCATTCCGGGTTCTGCACCTTCAACATACTTACCATCACGTTTGTTAACTTCTGGTGAAAGTTGTCCTAGGATTTTTAAAAAAGGTAAGGCTAGATCTTCTTGACCTATTGCACCTAAACCTTTTGCTGCATCTTCTTCAAAAAGATTTGAAGGAAGTGGTGCAGACTTTTTCTCTGCTACTTGGTTCATGGTTATTTACTCCTTGTTATTTTTGTTCTGTTGCTTGTGAACAAATTAAATAAGTCAGAGGGCATATCGAGTCCAGCCTCAACACGCTCTCTAACTAATGCTTTAAGTGTCATTGGTTCAACCTTTAATTTCTGGATAGGTTCATACCCCTGACCTTGCGCAAGGACAGCATATTGCTGTGCCTTGTTATCTTCGGAACGTCCAAAAGCAACGGTTACCTCATTTTTGATAAGATCACCTAGTCCGTTCTCACGAAGCCATTTATACGCTTCTTCCTTTTTATCTGAAGGTATAGAAGCACCATAGACAGGTTTAACTTCTACTGAAGTCCCGTCTGCTAATTTTAATGTAGAGATATTCATTTCTTGCATCATCGTAGGTATTACCTCTGATGATACTAATTCTACTTTTCTTTTCATCTCTTTATATTCTTGTTCTTTAACCAAAAGCTCTGCTTCTAGTTCTTGTAGTTTGACCACTTGATCAGATAATTTATTGGCATCATTCGCACCATCTAAATCTTCTCTTTGGTCTTTTTCAAAATCAATCGACATTGATTTCTCCTTTCTCATGTAAGTTTATTTTTAAAGGATAGTACATTTTTTCTTGTCTATCCCATTTAAGTAAATTAAATTTACCATTTGTTATTTCAGAAACAATAGAGCATGCAATACCAATAATAGCTGGATCACCAGTTAATAATAAATAGTCTTCTGGAGTATAGTCTCTTAAAAGTTTTCTTAATTTAAAAACTAAAGGTCCAGGAGAAAAAATTATTTGAGAAAATTCTGGTAATAAAAAATTAAAATCACCATATTCTCTCGCACTCATAATATTAATTTTAGGAGTACCAGCTTTAGTTCCAGGCAATTCTTGTATTACGTAAACTTTTTTTCTTTCTGACATTGACAAACAATATAGGAAGTTATATATAGATGTCAACTAGAAAGAAGAAAAATTATGAATTATAAATTTAAGACTAAGCCTTATGCGCATCAATTAAAAGCATTAGAGCTTTCTTGGGAAAAGCCGTACTTTGCCTATTTTATGGAAATGGGTACTGGTAAATCAAAAGTACTGATTGATAATATTGCTATGTTATATGACGCCGGTAAAATCAATGGTGTTCTAATTGTGGCACCCAAAGGTGTTTATAAAAATTGGTATGACAGCGAGATACCTACGCACATGCCGGACCACGTAGAATATGAAGACTGTTTATGGCAATCTATGATTACTAAAAAACAACAAGTAGCATTAGATAAAGTTTTTGTACCTGGAGAAGATTTACATATTTTAATTATGAATGTAGAAGCTTTCTCTACTAAAAAAGGTGTAGAGTTTGCAGCTAAATTTTTACGTTGCCATAGAACTATGATGGCCATTGATGAGTCTACAACTATTAAAAATCCAGACGCTAAAAGAACTAAACATATCTGTTCCCTTGGTGAATATGCACCATACAAAAGAATACTTACAGGTTCTCCTGTAACTAAATCACCATTAGATTTATATAAACAATGCGAGTTTCTTAAAAAAGAATTACTAGGACATACGTCGTATTATACCTTTAGAACTAGATACGCTAAAATGAAAACAGCAAACTTTGGTGGTAGGTCTGTACAAATTGTGACCGGCTATCAACACCTTGGAGAACTATCAGAAAAATTAAAAGCTTTTTCATATCGTGTATTAAAAGATGACTGTTTAGATCTACCTGCAAAAACATTTATTAAACGTATGGTTCAGCTTACACCCGATCAAACTAAGCTTTACAAACAAATGAAAGTTTTAGCTCTTGCACAAATGGATGGTAAGATAATGACTACCGCTACGGTCTTGACACAATTAATGAGACTACAACAAATAACTTGTGGTCACTTTACTGCAGATGACGGAACTATAAAAGAAGTAGACTCTAATAGATTACCAGAGCTTATGAACGTACTAGAAGAGATAGAAGGTAAAGTTGTTATTTGGGCCCATTGGCAGCGAGATGTTAATAGGATAATCCGGGAGATATCTAAAAAATTTGGCGAAAATAGTTTTGTAGATTACTACGGTTTAACACCAATGTCAGAACGTCAAAAAAATATAGAGAAATTTCAAGATCCAAACTCACCAGTCAAATACTTTATTGGTACTACACAAACAGGTGGTTATGGTATTACATTAACTGCAGCTAGTAATATGATTTATTACTCTAATGGTTATGATTTAGAGAAACGACAACAGTCAGAGGCTAGAATAGATCGTATTGGACAACACTATCCTATGACTTATATTGATATTATGTGTGAACATACTGTTGATGAAAGAATTGTAAAAGCTTTAAAAAAGAAAGTAGATATAGCTAGTCAGATTATGGGTGAAGAATTAAAAGATTGGATTTAACCTACAACCTTACCGTTTTTCCATTCCATATCTGGAAGACCTTCAGTGTATCGTTTGCCGTCGTAAGTTAAAACTTGTTTTCTGTTTGCACCAGATTCGTGATAGCTAATATGTATCCAACCGCCTGCAGGATCTTCAGGATCATAAAATTCCATGATGAGCTGGTCAAAGTCAACGTTATTTTGTAACCAGTAAGCTACTTTTATATTGGGCACATTAAAAATTTCTAGGTCACAGGCCTGGCCCTTCGCGTGCTGCGAAGTTTTTTTGCTGCCGATCGCTTCACAAAGCGCCTCGCTCCGGTAGCCGCTAGTAATTGTAACAGGTTTGTCAAAGTGTGCACGTAAAGGTTCTAAAACTTCATAACATAAATCACCTAAACTTTTAATCTCTCCAGCTCCTGGAGTGTTGTCAATTCCTTTCCGAGTCGCTGTCATCGACTTAGTCATTTCTTTTAAAGTAAAGTGTTTCGATAGCTGCATGAAAATTTTTTTATCTAATAATTAAAGCAAATATAACATATGCCATACCTGAGATCAACGCTCCAGTAGACACTAATAAGATGCTTTCTACGCGGTTAATTTGACGCTCAAGCTTATGTATTTTGTCATGCGTTTGCTTCTGCATGATTCGACAAAGCTTTTCGTGGTCTTCTATTTTTTGTAGTGCGTTCTTAGCCATATTAATTACCACCAAATAGTAAATCTAATTTTTGTTGTGTTGTCAAGTTAGAAAAATTGTTACCTTGTACTTGAGCTGACACAGCATTAGCGTCAATACTAGGTAAATTAAGTGTTGTAGGACCTAGTGGTGTGTCTTGCATAATAGTTTCTAATGGATTTGCAAACACAGGAAACTCTGCTAGATCTAAACTTAAATTTGCAAACTCACCTTCTAATTCTGAAATTACATCTGCAGCTTCATCAAATGGATTTGCAATACCAATTCTTGCAGCGTTTTGTTCAAACGCATCTCTAACTTCTTTTGATATTCTATAAGGTCGGTAAATATTTTGTTCAATTGAGTTTATCTCTTGGTTAGAAATTCTATCTAATGCTCCATAAAAACCATCTTCAGAAATATTTAATAATCTTGCTGCATTCATGTCACCTTTTAAAGTTTTCTTTACATCAAACAATGCACGGTTGGCATTTATATATGCGTCTACAATTTCTTTAGGTTCAACAGGCCCACCTTTTAATGCAACTCTAGTAAATAACGATCTTGAATCCCTTACACCTTTTTGAAAGTCTGCAACTTTAAAATTCATTGCTCTTTCTGGATTTACTTTTACAGATCTAAAACCAAACAAACCTTGAAACTCATCACCAAATTCAAACTCCTGACCATACTCATCAAACTTACCTTTTGTAATTACATCAACAGATTCTATAGATCTATCTAATCTTTTTAATTGATCAAAAGAAAAAGGCATTTGTGCTCTAACTAAGTGAGCCATAATTTTACTATTACGATCTCCTGCTGTATCTTCTGGACTGTAAACTTGGAAACCTTCTCTTGTTCTACCACCTCTAGCTATAATATCTAATGCAGCTTCTGTCCAAATAGATTCTGATATAAATGGCTGACCAAATTCTGACATGGCTGTAAACATACCTTTTGCAAAGTCATCCATCATACCATCTTCATCTGTTCTACCGTCTTGAACAGCATTAACTATTGATTGTAATGGTCTAATTAATGTGTCGTATGCATTAGCATGACTAAAATCTATGTATTTAAAACTACCGTCATCTTGTTTAATAGGTAGCAATGTAGAGTTTTTTGACCATTGGGCTGCAAACCTACGAATAGCCTCTCTTTCCTCGTCTGTAACGTCGTATAGGGCCTGGAATGCTGCTGTTGTAGCCACTGGTATAGCTGCAACTGTAGTCGTAAAGCCCATTAATCTAGTATATCCAATACCTTGCATAGGTTTTACAACTGTGCCATCAGCTAAAGTTACTGATTCATTTATTTCTCTTAATGCCCTTCTTACAATATTTG